>JGI24707J26582_10000817_pt1 | contig 24838 bp, 16 predicted proteins | sample BioPla1DNA1_FD_26582 | JGI IMG/M metagenome (IMG submission 26582)
TAAACAAAGAGAATTTGAGATTATTTCAGCAAAAGAATGCAATGAGGATGCTATATCAAAATTTGAATGTATTTTGATTGATGAATCTCAAAGACTATATCAAGGAGATTTCAACTGCTTAATAAAAGGTTTTAAGGAAAAAAATATTAAATGCATATTTGTGTATGATTATTATCAGGTTCTTTCACACACGGAAGAAAGACGAAATATTCCAGAACAGTTGAGACAGCAGGAAAATTTTGTCGAAAACAAGTTGTCTGAAAAAATAAGAACAAACGTAGGGATAGTGTCTTTTATAAAAAATGTTATTAATTTACAACATAAACCAAGAAGATATATGGATTATAGAAATATAGAAGTTTTGTATGCGGAGAATTATGAGATTGCAAAAAAGATAGTAAAATATTATGTCGATGTTCGTGATTACAAGTTTATATCGTACACGCCTTCAAGGATTAGATCAGATATTGATCAATTTGGAAATTATGTTAATACACATCATATAATAGGACAAGAATTTGATAATGTTATTTTTTCTATGGATAAAAGCTAACATACAATATCATTAGTTTTACAAAAACAATAATAATTAATGGTAATAATTGGTACTCAATAGTATGATATTTTAAAAATTATCATCCTAAATTCATACTTTTTTCTTTTACTATTATGTGGTATTATAATAAATAGGCTTTTATAAGGATACAGAGGGCATAGAGCTACNTGGAGATTTGCTAATTCTCGTGTAGTGATAGCAGCTAGAAGCNGTTGGCACCAGGGGTTTATAAATGTAATTCTGGCATTAATTTGTAAGATTTATACTTAAATTGGTGATAACAGTACAAATGAATGGAGGAAAAAGAATGTCTAATTTATTTTCAGGTTTAGAAGCAATGGGCCTAGGAAATCTAACCAACATTGATGTATATGAAGAAAAAGAAAAGAAAGAAACTACTAATAATACCAGAACGCAGGTTGAAACTTTTTCAGAGGAGAATGCAATATTTGACCAAACCTATAACTGTCCAGTATGCGATAGAGAATTTAAAGCTAAAAAGGTTAAAGCCGGTAGGGCAAAATTGCTGGATATGGATTCTGACTTAAGACCTAGATATAAACATATAGATCCCCTCAAATATGATGCTATTGCTTGTCCCCATTGTGGATATGCTGCTATTGTTAGGTTTTTCAAATATGTAACAGATACTCAAGCAGGCTTAATAAAGAATAATATCTCCTCAACATTTAAAGGCCTTAAAGAGTCTGATGGCATTATTGACTATGATGAAGCAATTGCAAAACATAAGCTAGCTCTTGTCAATTCTATTGTTAAGAAGGCAAAAACTTCTGAAAGAGCATATACCTGCCTTAAAACGGCTTGGGTTATAAGAGGTAAGGCAGAAAATCTTTCTAAGGATACCCCTGATTATAATAAAGTTATTGCAAGTTTGAAAAAAGAAGAAATAGAATTTATAACTAAAGCCTATGAAGGATTTAAAGAAGCATTTCTTAAAGAGACATTTCCTATGTGCGGAATGGATGAAAATACTACAACCTTATTAGTTGCTGATTTGGCTAGACAGACTGGAAATTATGATGAAGCTGGCAGATGGGTTTCTAAATTATTAGTTTCCAGAGATGCCAGCGAACGTATCAAGGAAAAGGCTAGAGATATCAAAGAGTTACTTTTAGACAATAAATAGAAATAATTATGGTATAAAGGTCAATACATTAAAAAATATATTATTGATAAAAGGAGGGGTATATAGTGAAAGAAAAATTATTCACTATTCCTGTGAACGATGCATTTAAAGAGGATTGTGAATGCCCCATATGTTCTCTGAGGGACTATTTAGAGAGGGATCTAATTGATTTCACCATGGGTCCTAGTTATATGGAAGACGATATTCGCGCTGTTACATCAAAATTGGGATTTTGCAGAGAACATATTCAGTTGCTATATAAGAATCAAAACCGTTTAGGTTTGGCATTAATATTAAAATCCCATTTGGATAAAACCATAAAAGATGTAGAGAAACTGTCAGGAGCCAATAGTAAACTACAGGTGCCCTCCTTTTTCAAAAAGAAAAAGCCAGAAGGCAATCCTCTTGTAGATTATCTTAATGAAATAGAAGAATCCTGCTATATCTGTAGTAGAATGGAGACTACCATAGATCGTTATATAGCCACTGTTTTTTACCTTTATCATAATGAAGATGATTTTAGAGAAAGGTTTAAGCAGTGCAAGGGCTTCTGCAATAAACATTATAAAATGTTATATGATTCCGCTCCCCAGTATTTAAAGGGGGATGAATTAGATAGTTTTGTTAAATTACTTAATAAACTTTATCTTGATAACATGAAACGTTTACAAGAGGACTTAGAGTGGTTTATTAATAAATTCGACTATCGTTATGCAGATGAACCATGGAAAAATGCAAAGGATGCACTTCCTAGGGCTATTCAAAAGATTAATGGCATAGTACAGTGATAAGTTACGGTAGAGTTAGTATATATTATTAAAAATGTAATATACTATATATGATTTGTAGGTTTTTTGCCTGCCATGTATTAACATTTTGATAAAAAATGAAAAAATAAGATAAATAGTGATTTAAAGAGAAAACAAAAGAAAATAGAAGGATTAGTAGATTATTTAAACCGAAGTGAAGTTGCATAATAAAAGCAAATTTACTAATATATAACCAGCGATTAGCACTCGATGAAGGTGAGTGCTAATAATCTTAAAAAGGTCATTTAGACAAACTTTTTGAAGGAGGAATATGACATGAAACTTGTACCATTAGGAGATAGGGTAGTTTTAAAGCAATTAGTTGCAGAAGAGACAACAAAATCTGGTATCGTATTACCTGGTCAAGCTAAGGAAAAACCCCAGCAGGCCGAAGTAGTAGCAGTAGGTCCTGGAGGGATGGTAGATGGTAAAGAAGTTACCATGCAAGTAAAAGTAGGCGATAAGGTAATATACTCAAAATATGCAGGTACAGAAGTAAAACTAGATGATGAGGAATTTATTATTGTTAAGCAGAATGATATAGTGGCAGTTGTTGAAGACTAATTATAAAGGAGGAAAACTACAATGGCAAAAGAAATAAAATTTGGTTCTGATGCAAGAAAAGCACTGGAGACTGGTGCTAATAAGTTGGCAGATACTGTAAAAGTGACTCTAGGACCTAAGGGAAGAAATGTTGTTCTAGATAAATCCTTTGGAACACCATTAATCACCAATGATGGTGTAACCATAGCTAAAGAGATAGAATTAGATGATCCATTTGAAAATATGGGTGCTCAGATTGTTAAAGAGGTAGCTACTAAGACTAATGATGTTGCAGGTGATGGTACAACTACAGCAACTGTTTTAGCACAGGCTATGATTAGAGAAGGTATGAAGAACTTAGCAGCTGGTGCTAATCCTATTATTCTAAGAAGAGGTATGAAAAAAGCTACTGATTGTGCATTAGAAGCTATTAGCAAAATGAGTTCTAAGATACAAGGAAAGGATCAAATTGCAAGAGTAGCAGCTATCTCTGCAGGAGATGACACTGTAGGTCAACTAGTAGCTGATGCAATGGAGAAGGTTTCCAACGATGGAGTTATTACAATCGAAGAATCCAAAACTATGATGACAGAATTGGATTTAGTAGAAGGTATGCAGTTTGATCGTGGATATATTTCTGCATATATGTGTACAGATATGGATAAGATGGAAGCTGTTTTAGAGAATCCATATATCTTAATAACAGATAAGAAGATTTCAAGCGTACAGGAAATATTACCTATACTTGAGCAAATAGTTCAAACAGGTGCTAAATTACTGATAATTGCTGAAGATGTTGAAGGTGAAGCTTTAACAACATTAGTACTTAATAAACTTAGAGGAACATTCTCTGTAGTAGCTGTTAAGGCTCCAGGATATGGTGATAGAAGAAAAGCAATGCTTCAAGATATAGCTATCTTAACAGGTGGAACAGTTATCTCTGATGAGTTAGGATTGGATTTAAAGGAAACAACTCTAGAACAATTAGGTCGTGCAAAATCTGTTAAAGTTCAAAAGGAAAACACTATTATAGTTGATGGTGAAGGCGATAAGGAAGAAATTCAAGCCAGAATTAATCAGATTAAAACTCAGATTGAAGAGACAACTTCTGATTTTGATAGAGAAAAATTACAAGAAAGACTTGCTAAACTTGCTGGTGGGGTTGCAGTTATCAGAGTAGGTGCTGCGACTGAAACTGAGATGAAGGAAAGCAAACTACGTATGGAAGATGCTCTAGCAGCTACCAGAGCAGCTGTAGAGGAAGGTATCATCGCTGGTGGTGGATCTGCTTATATTCACGCTTCTAAAGAAGTAGAAAAACTAGCAACTACCTTAGAAGGTGATGAGAGAACAGGTGCTAATATCATCTTAAAGGCCTTATCAGCTCCTCTTTACTGCATCGTAGAAAATGCTGGATTATCAGGTTCTGTTGTTATCAATCAAGTTAAGTCCAGTGATATTGGTATAGGATTCAACGCTCTGACAGAAGAGTATGTAGATATGGTTAAAGAAGGTATTCTTGATCCTACTAAGGTTACAAGAACAGCTCTTCAGAATGCAACCAGTGTAGCATCTACCTTATTAACCACTGAATCCTTAGTGGCTAATATCAAATCTGATGATCCTACACCTGCAATGCCTGCAGGCGGAATGATGTAATTCCATATTAGGTAGAAACAAACCCTAAGAAAACTAAAACTTCAACACTGAACAAGGCAATAGCTGTTCAGTTGTTGAAGTTTTTTATCTACCTATTGACATAAGCATTATAATACAGTATGATTAGGCCATATAAAACTAAATAAATAATATAATTAATGCTAGGGGAGCCACGGCTGAGAGGTGAATTTATGATCACCGACCCTCAAAACTTGATCCGGTTAATACCGGCGTAAGGAAGCAATCAAGTGGTGCCCTCCTATGCAAAAAAGGAGGTTTTTTTATGTTTAAAAGTCTAGTGGAGTTTTTTGTATTTTATTCCGAAAGCGATGCAACTTATTATCCTACAACAGCAGGTAATATTGCTTTAGTAGTCTTGATTTTCTTACTTTTTATCGGGATGGCAGTATTTAGTGGTTACCGTAGGAAAACCCAGGCTAAGCAAATGGCATTTTCTGCTGCTGCTATGGCCCTTGCTTTAATAACAGCTCGCTTTACTGTGATGGAACTACCTCAGGGAGGCTCAATCACCTTATTTAGTATGTTTTTCATCTGCTTAATAGGTTATCTATACGGCCCTAAAGTGGGGATATTAGCAGGTTTAGCCTATGGTATTCTTGATCTGACTATGGATCCATATGTAGTTCATCCCATACAATTACTGCTAGACTATCCCATTGCCTATGGATGTCTTGGTTTGGCGGGAATATTCTCCAAATCAAAGTATGGCATGGTAAAAGGATACATACTGGCTGTTTTAGGTAGATACATATGTCATGTAATTACCGGTATTATTTTCTTTGGCATGTATGCAGGAGGACAGAACGTTGTGATATATTCTCTATCCTATAATGCAACATATATTGTGCCAGAGGCAATCGCTACAATTGTAATATTATCTATACCAGGTATGCAAATGGCTTTAATGGAAGTGAAGAAGATGGCCTTGGAGGCATAGAAAATAAGGGCTAGAATGAAACGAGGTGCTGTTGCGACAATTCTCGTGTGCATAGGTGTAGTCTCACACACCTATGCACACTTATATATTTGGTGCAACAGCACCTTTTAGTTTACCGTATCAGTTTAACAGCACCTTTATGATTAATTTAGCTATTATTACTCTGCCATCCTGGTTACAGCCACATAGATACCGGAAATCCTATACCAGGTAGGAAAGTCTACTATACCGGTAGCAGGCAAATCGAAAATTTGTTGGAAAGTCCGCACAGCTTCTGCAGTTTGTTCATTGTATTGTCCAGTAACAGCTACTTTTGGAATTGAGCTATAGGTATCGGATATAGCATTTAGTTGTTCCTGAATCATTCTTACATTATCCCCGCTGGCACCTATATTAAGGTTAGCGCCTGGCCAAGAGGCTGGCACACCTGACACCTGTGGTGCTGTATTAATAAAGATAGAATCCCCATAGAAGTGGCGCAATATACTAATAGCATCATATCCCTGTTCCCCCAGGTCCTTGGAGCCCCATTGGGTCATCCAGTTAGGACATTGGACTCTATAGCCGTCACAGTACTGAGTTAATATAGGTTGTTTAATACCTGGCCTGGATAGATAGTTTACGAATAATTCATCTACGGCTAAACCGATATTGGTGTAGATATTTCTACCAGGTATCCATTTATGGTCAAAGGCTGTAGATGAAGTTATGGTAAAATTATAGCCTTGATTACGATACCATTCCGTAAAAACACGGTTTAGGGTAAAGGAGAGTATAGCCAGTATATTGGCGGTTATTGTTGCTTCTGGCCAAGTAGCATAGATTTCGCTACTGGCTACATTTTTAATATAGTCCCTAAATCTAACGTAATGGTTGGCTGCAGAGGTGTCACTGGGAGGCCCATCATGGACTATGATAAATTCAGGTATAACAACATTCTGTAAGACAATTTCTCCGGTTTCAGCCTCTGGTACTATCTCCGGTTCAGCTATTTTAGGGGGATACTCATAGTATAGGGTATGGGGTAAGACCACGTATCTAGTCATAATCGTATCCGCCGCTTCTACTAAAGATATTTCCTGTAAGGCTGAAGTATTAGGAAGGATTTGTACATTATCTACTTCAGTAGGCTGAAAATTGGCTGATGAGACCATAACATTGAATTCTGAATATGGCTGGCTTCCAGTTGGGTCTAAACTATAATCTAGGGGAGGAGCTGGAAGCTCAATTTCATCTGTACGCCCGTTAATATCTGTAGTGATCTGCTCAATAGTGACAGTAGGGTCACTGGGAGATGTTATGGTTACGGTAGCATTTTCAACCGGAGCCATGCCTTGAGTAGTACATCGGACCCTTAAGCGCCCTAAGGATTGTGTGCCCATTTCAGCAGGATATACTCTTATGTTTTTCTTATTTCTAAGACCCCTAATGGGGTCAAGTCTATAACTCATATTACCTCCATTCCCGCACTATTTTGCGTTATATAAGTCTTTATTCCAATTACATATCTGAATATGTCTATGATTAAAATATGATTACTGATAAGAAGGTGTGCTTAAAATTCAGCCATTCTGGTAACAGCAACATAGATAAAGGAGATCTTATACCAGGTGGGCATATCTACAATTCCATTGGCAGGCAGGTCAAAGATACTTTGAAATCTGGTAACAGCTTCGGCAGTTCTGGGGCCATAGATACCATCCACTGCTATAAGAGGTATAGCAGGAAAGTTTTCAGCTATTCTGTTAAGTTGAGACTGGATAATTCGTACATTTTCACCTCGAGACCCTATGGTGAGATTGGTTCCAGGCCAGGAAGATGGTACACCGGATACTTCAGTGGCTGTATTAATATAAATGGAATTACCATAATAGTTTCTAAGAATTTCTATGGCAGAATATCCTTGTTCACCTAAGTCCTTAGATCCCCACTGAGACATCCAATTGGGACAGGTTACTCGATAACCATCACAATATTGAGTTAAGATAGGTTGCCTTACATTGGGCCTGGAGAGATAATTTACAAATACAGAATCTACTATAAAACTGATGTTTTCATAGATATTCCTGTTGCGAATCCATTTATGGTCATAGGCAGTAGAGGAAGTTATTGTAAAGTTATATCCTTGACTTCGGTACCATTCGGTATATACTCTATTTAAAGTAAAGGATAAAATGGCAAGCACATTGGCGTATATAGTTGATTCTGGCCATGTGGCATATATTTCACTGGATGCTACATTTTTAATATAGTCGCGAAATGGAACCCAATAATTTGGTGCATTTTCATTGGGACTACCATCATGGACAATAATAAATTCCGGAACAACTACACGGGATAATACTATCTCTCCGGTTTCTCCTACAGGTTTGATTTCTGCTTCTGGTATTTTAGGGGGATATTCATAATAAAGGGTATGGGGGGAAATGTTAAAAATTAATTCTCCTTCCTCCAGCGATGGTAATAAAATACTATTTTGTAAGGCTATAGAATCTGGTAATACCTCAGAATTCTCAATTAACTCAGTTTCATAACCAGGAGCTGAAATAATTATATTGTAAGTGGCATAAGGGCGAGGTGAGGCGGGTTCCAGACTATATTCAATAGGCGGAGTAGGGAGGGATATCAGTGGAGATAATCCAGATTCATTGGTAGCAAACTGTTCAATAATATTGCTAGGGTCATCAGAAGAGGATATGGTAACCAATGCATTTTCAATAGGAGCAAATCTATCTGAGGTGGCACGTACCTGTAGATTACCAAAAGATTGAGTATCCATCTGCGCAGGGTATATTCGCATTTTTTCGCTATACTTTTTATATGTTTCCAAGGGCTTTACTTGATACATTAATCTACCTCATATCTTCATTACTCTATGTAATAATTTATGTTAAAAAATTTAATATGTGATAATTGGAAATTTTAATTATAACTCTTGTAATTTTTCCTTAGATATGATAAACTCATCTGAAACAATCAATGCATAAATATGCATATATATTTATAATTATTACCAACAATGAATAAATTCTAATTAGATATGGCACCCTTTTTAAAATGGCAACAAGAAAGGAAATGGTGAGGCATAGTGAAAGCATTCTTAATACTAGAAGATGGCAGCGTTTTTACTGGAGAAAGTATTGGTTCTGCGCGAGAAGTTATAAGCGAGATTGTATTTAATACTGCCATGGCAGGGTATATGGAAGTATTAACAGACCCTTCTTATGTGGGGCAAAGTGTTGTAATGACATATCCCCTTATCGGTAACTATGGAATTTGCTATGAAGACATGGAATCAGAGAAACCCTGGGTAGATGGATTTATAGTAAGAGAATTATCTCGTATGCCAAGTAATTTTCGTAGTCAAGAAAGTATACAAAGCTTTTTAGAAAGGAATGATATTCCAGGTATATCAGGAATAGATACAAGGGCTTTGGTGAAACTTGTAAGAAGTAAGGGTATTATGAATGGAATGATTACTACCAATGAGAATTATAATTTAGACGAAATCATTCCAAAAATTAAACAATATAAAATAGTTAGGGCAGTAGAAAGAGCAACATGCCAAGAGGTAAGGACAATTACCCCTTCAGGAAAATCAAGTAAGAATTATACGGTTGCGGTATTGGATCTTGGCATGAGAAAGAGCATTGAAGCAGCTTTACTAGATAGAGGATGTGCAGTTACCGTATATCCTGCCTTTACAAAAGCAGAAGATATTATAAACAGTAAGCCAGAGGGAATTGTACTTACTAACGGTCCAGGGGATCCAAAGGAGTGTAAAGATATTATAGATGAGGTTAAGAAGCTAGTGGAAAGCAGGATACCGATTTTTGGAATAGGCTTGGGGCATCTTGTTCTTGCTCTTGCCAATGGTTTTAACACTTCTAAGATGGCAAATGGACACTATGGTATGAATTATCCAGTTAAGAATGTTAAAAATGGTAAGGTAGAGCTAACAAACCAAAATCATAGATATGTAGTAAATGCGAATAGTATAAAAGCTCATGTGGCTGAGATTAATTTTACAAACATTAATGATGGAACAGTGGAAGGTCTGCATTATCTTGGCACCAATGCCTTTTCTGTACAATTCAATCCTAAGGTTGGTAAAAAATCGGTTAATGGAAACTTATATGATGAGTTTATTAATATGATGGAGGTGAATCAAATTGCCTAAATTTAATGATATTGAAAAAGTCTTAGTAATTGGATCAGGTCCTATTATTATAGGTCAGGCTGCCGAATTTGATTATGCTGGTACACAGGCATGTCGTTCCCTTAAAGAAGAAGGGGTTAGCGTAGTATTGGTTAATTCTAATCCAGCAACCATCATGACTGATAAAAATATAGCTGACTGTGTATATATAGAGCCTTTGACTATAGATTTTGTTAAGAGAATAATCCTTAAAGAAAAACCTGACTGCCTACTTCCTACCCTGGGAGGTCAAGCAGCATTAAACATAGCTATGGAATTGGATGAATCAGGTTTTCTACAGGAACAAGCAGTTAGGCTAATTGGAACTACCTCAGAAACAATAAAAAAAGCAGAGGATAGGTTAGCGTTTAAAGAGACCATGGATAAAATCGGTGAACCTTGTGCCCCCAGTGAAGTTGTTAATTCCGTAGAGGCTGCTATAGCCTTTGCAGAGACTATAGGCTATCCGGTGGTGGTAAGGCCAGCATATACCCTAGGGGGTACTGGAGGCGGTATTGCCCATAGCAAAGCTGAATTAATAGATATTTGTTCCAATGGTTTACGCCTAAGCCGAGTAGGTCAGTGTTTAATTGAGCGTTGTATAGCCGGTTGGAAAGAGATTGAATATGAAGTTATAAGAGATAGCAATGGCACTTGTATCTGTGTATGTAATATGGAAAATCTTGATCCTGTAGGAGTTCATACCGGTGACAGTATTGTTGTAGCTCCTAGCCAAACTTTATCAGTTAGGGAAAATGAGATGCTAAAGGATGCTGCCTTTAATATTGTAACTGAACTAGATATTACCGGTGGATGTAATGTGCAATTTGCTCTTCACCCCCACTCCTTTGAATATTGTGTAATTGAAGTTAATCCTAGGGTGAGTAGATCTTCAGCTTTAGCCTCAAAAGCCACTGGTTATCCTATTGCTAAGGTAGCTGCCAAAATAGCTTTAGGATATAATTTAGATGAAATTGAGAATGCTGTGACAAAGAAAACATATGCCAGTTATGAGCCAGCCTTAGACTATGTGGTAGTTAAAATACCTAAATGGCCTTTTGATAAATTCCTGACAGCCAATAGAACTTTAACAACACAAATGAAAGCCACTGGAGAAGTAATGAGTATCAGTACTAGCTTTGAAGGGGCTTTGATGAAGGCGCTTCGTTCATTGGAGCAGAACATCTATAGCCTGAGATATGGTGATTATAGTGAGATGACTACAGAGGAAATTCATGGGGCCCTACATCTAGTTGATGATAGAAGACTCTTTACCATAGCAGAAGCCCTTAGGCGAGGTATTTCTTTTGAAGAAATCAAGAGTATAACTAAAATAGATCCTTGGTTTATAGACAAGATAGCAATTCTAGTAGAAATGGAAAAAAGATTATCCACAGAACCTTTAAATAGGGAACTGCTACTAGATGCAAAACGCCTGGGATATCCTGATAGTGTAATAGCAGAGCTTACAGGCCAAAAGCCTGAGGATATTAAGAAGATGAGAAAGTCATATGGAATTGTGGCAGCCTATAAAACAGTTGACACCTGTGCGGCAGAGTTCGATGGAGAGACACCTTATTATTATTCGTGTTTTGGAAGCCACAATGAAGTAAAGGCTGACAATTCTAAAGAAAAGAAAAAGAAGATTATGGTATTGGGATCAGGCCCAATTAGAATAGGACAAGGAATTGAATTTGATTACTGTTCAGTCCATAGCGTATGGGCTTTATCTGAGAGTGGCTGTGAGACTATTATAGTAAATAACAATCCTGAAACTGTTAGTACAGATTTTGATATTGCAGATAAACTATATTTTGAGCCCTTGACTGCCGAGGATGTGGAAAATATAGTTGATTTAGAACAACCTGATGGGGCAGTTGTACAATTTGGTGGTCAGACTGCAATAAAGTTAACAGAAAGCCTAATGAAGATGGGGGTACCAATTCTGGGGACTTCCGCTGAAGATGTGGATGCAGCTGAAGACCGTAAGCTGTTTGATGCCACTTTAGAAAAATGCGGTATCCTTAGACCAGCTGGCAAGACTGTATTTACAACAGAAGAAGCACTGACAGCAGCCAATGAGCTGGGCTATCCTGTACTAGTACGGCCTTCCTATGTTCTTGGCGGCCAGGGGATGCAGATTGCCATATGTGATGACGATATAATAGAATTTATGAAGATTATAAATATGACTGTACAGGAGCATCCAATACTGATAGACAAATATCTTATGGGTAAAGAAGTAGAAGTTGATGCTGTATGTGATGGTGAGGACATTTTGATACCAGGGATTATGGAACATATTGAGAGGGCTGGAATACACTCTGGTGATAGTATATCCGTATATCCTACTATCAGTATCAGTGAGAAAGCTAAAGAAGATATTGTCCAATACACTAAAAAACTAGCACAATCACTACATGTAATTGGCTTAATTAATATCCAATTCATTGTTTACAATGATAAGGTTTATGTAATAGAAGTTAACCCAAGGGCCAGCCGTACTGTACCTTATATCAGTAAGGTTACTGGAATTCCTATTGTAGATATAGCAACTAAGGTAATCTTAGGAGAAAAGATTAAGGACCTGGGATATACTCCAGGTATATGGCCTGAGTCAGACTATTATGCTGTTAAGATGCCTGTATTCTCTTTTGAGAAGTTAAGGGGGGCAGAACCTAGTCTGGGGCCAGAGATGAAATCCACTGGAGAATGTTTAGGCTTGGCTAAAACCTTCCATGAAGCCTTATATAAAGCCTTCTTAGGAGCCGGTGTAAATCTACCAAAACATAAGAAAATGATAATAACTGTCAATGATCAGGATAAAAATGAGGCCCTAGGAATAGCAAGAAGATTTCATAATTTGGGATATACCATATACTCTACAAATGGTACGGCAGATTTTCTGAACAACAATGGGGTTCCTGCAATAAGTGTACGGAAGATAGATCAAGAAGCTCCTAATATAATGGATCTTTTCATGGAGCATAAATTAGATTTAGTTATCAATACCCCTACCCGCGGGCGTGTAAAAACCAGAGACGGATTTCTGATCCGCCGGATTTCTACAGAAACAGGAGTAACCTGCTTCACATCTTTAGATACGGCCATTGCTTTGCTAACCTGTCTTGAGAATGGCAAACAGCAGGACTTATCTGTGGTTGATATAACTAAAATATAATATGATTTTACCTATGCCAGTCTTTAAGAAAATTTTAAGTACTGGCTAAGGAAGAGGGTATAAATAATAAAGTGGATGATAACATTAAAGATAATAATGTTATCATCCGTTTTTTCTACAAAATAATTATTAAATTGCCATAAATGGTCATAATTCATACCTTATAATTGTAAATTTAACTACTAAAATTCTACAAAATATGCTACAATATATGAAATAGGCGGATTACAGCTCTTAATCTGCTATATTTATTGGGAAGATTGAGCTTAATTTAATAGCTGCAAATCGGACAAATCTTCTAACTGGAGGACTGATTTTATGCGATTTGTTTCAATAGATAGGGTGAAAAAGGGTTCCTATTTAGCAAAACCAATATACAGTAATCTGGGAACGATATTAGTAAAAGAACATGTAAAATTATCTGAAGGAATTCTAAATAGATTAAAAGAATTGGGCTTTGTTGGTTTATATATTGAAGACAAGATATCTGAGGGTATAGAAATTAAAGATGTTATTGATGAGCAGCTTAGGATAGAGGCTATAATTACTTTGGAGAATATCATAAAAGACAATGGTAATTTTACAGAGATGCAACCAATTATAGAAAATATAGTAGATAGTATTATAGAAAAAAAAGACGTTCTATTGCATATGCATCAATTGCAAAATCACCATGATTATACATACTCCCATTGTATCAATGTTGGTATCTTGTCTATAAGTATGGGAGTGAAGATGAAGTATACAAGGGGCGAGCTGATTAATCTGGGTACTTCAGGTATTTTACATGATATTGGAAAGAATAGCATTCCCAAAGAGATATTGGATAAACCTGGTAAACTAACTAAAGAGGAATATGATTGTATAAAAAAACATCCCGAACATGGATACAATATGATAAAAGAGATCTTAGAGATAGACGGTAATACCAAGGCAGGTGTATTGCAGCACCATGAAAGATGTGATGGTACAGGCTATCCCTTTGGCTTAAAGAGGGATGAGATTTCCAGCTTTGGAAAGATAATTGCCGTTGCCGACACATATGATGCCATGACTACTGATAGAGTTTATCGCCCTGCTTTTTCCCCTTTTGAAGTTTATGAGTATCTTATGGGGGATGGTAATACAAAATATGAAATCGATATCATAAAGAAATTTGGGAAGTGTATAACCATATATCCTGAGGGCGGTTTAGTGGAATTAAGTGATGGTACCAATGCTATCGTTATGAAAACTAATGCCAATAATACCCTAAGGCCAATTGTCCGGAATATAGATACTAATGAAATCATAGATCTTATGAATGATAGTGCTTACCGTCATCTGTGTATAAAAAAGGTTGTATAACTTAATAGAGGGTATACCCTAGATAATAACAATATTAAAATCATAAAACTCCCATAAAGGTAAATAACAATTAATTAGTTACCCTTATAGGAGTTTGATTTGTTATCTGTTTTGTGGAATAACCTCTAGCCAGTATCCATCAGGATCATTAATAAAATAGATGCCCATATCCTTGTTTTCATAACAGATACAGCCCATTTCTTTATGTTTTTTATAAGCTGCATCATAATCATCCACCGTAAATGCTAGATGGAATTCGTTATCACCGAGATTATAGGGGCGATCCCAGTCCCTAAGCCAAGTTAATTCCAGTAGATGTTCAGATATGCCATCTCCAAGATAAACTATGATAAATTCACCACTATCAGGGGTTATTCTTCTAGTTTCTTTCAAACCCAAGGCTTCCTCATAAAAAGCCATAGATTTTTCAAGATCTAAGACATTAATATTATTGTGTGCAAATTTAAACTTCATAGTCAACCCGCCTTTCTGCATTATTTATATGAAGTTTTAACATATCTTATACCCTTGGCAATTACATCAATCTGATTTATGGGTATCTGAGCGACTTTATTTTGCTCAAAAGTCTTTTGTAGTTCGTCTAAATTAAACATTTCATTTAAAAATTGATACAAGGCTTCAACTAAGGGATCCTCTTCTGGATTAGCTGGATCATATAAGTTATTAAAGAACTCCTCCAAGGCTAATGTTAAATCCAACTCTGAAATAAGATTAAGTTCTGGGTGCTCATTAAAGAAATTCTCCAGTAATGGTGCATCTTCTTCTGTGGTTACGATAACTGTACATTTAGTAAATTTTCGTTGACCATCGGGATTAACCGCATCAATTTCAGCAAAAACATAAGTTAGACCTGGCTTTTTAGCAGTAACCCGTCCACCACTACTAACAGAAACAATCTCATCGTTATAGCTGGAAAAGCGGGCAGTTTCTGCAGTGTTGCTAGGCTTTAATATAACTTTTAATAGGTCTATCTTATCAACTTCTAAGATAATACGGGATTTTGTTAATTTAACACTGAATGCTGGAGGTCCAACAGTAATATCACATGTTAAATCATAAGAACCAGTATCATCTACTACGGTGGCAGTAATACTTGCACTTCCCACGGCATTGGCTGTGAGAGTACCATCATCGCTGATGGATACTATCTCAGGATTACTGGATTTAAAGCTTACCTTAGATGTATCCTTTAAATAATAAACTTTTAATGAAAATGTTTTTCCTTTTACAATTGTAATATTCTTCAGATTTAGTCTGTAATTATTTTTCTCCTTATCAATACTAGGTGATTGCGTAACTTCAGCTGCTTGAGCAATCACGCCAATGGGTGTTATAAACTGAGTGAGCAAAGTAATGAAAAGAAGTAAGCCAAAAGTAATAATTAATTTTGAAATAATCTTATTTTTCAAGGCTCTTCCTCCAAATTATGGATATCACATTGTCACATCCTATATTCAATTTCTATTATATCAGTCCTTTTTGTCAGAAAAGTGTCATAATGTTAAAAAGTAATAGTAATATCAATGTTAATTACTCTAGTATTGACAGAAAATAAAAATCTGTCTCAGAGCCCTTGTTTTTATTGCGGCTTATATAATATAATGTAAAAGGAAGTAATTGCATAGTTTATGTAGAATATATATACTCTATGATGGTTTTGGTGCTTTATGTTATATAATTTTGGTAATTTCTGTGATATGATAGTTGATGAATTAAAGCACGGTTATAAAATATTTAAATAGTTATATTCAATGAAACCAATAACCAATAATCATCGTCTAATAAGATGCGTGTGAGAATATTGATTTAGGAACTGTGAAGGGGGAATAAATAATGCAACATATATTAATTGCAGATGATAATCGAGACATTACGGATGTTTTATCTACATATTCCAGGATGGAAGGCTTTGAACCTGTAGTTGCTGAAGATGGCGAAGAAGCATATAAATTGTTCACCCAATACAATCCTGAGGTCGTATTACTAGATGTAATGATGCCAAAAGAGGATGGTTATGAGGTATGTAGGAAGATTAGAAGTCAGTCTAATGTTCCAGTAATATTAATAACAGCCCGTGGCGAGGATTTCGATAAGATTATGGGGCTAGATATAGGGGCTGATGATTATATTGTTAAACCATTTAGTCCAAGGGAAGTAATGGCAAGAGTACGGGCAGTTCTCCGTAGAATGACCAATTCAAATAAAGATAATTCATCAAAAAATGTTCTAACTATAAAAGATCTCAAGATTAATCTTGATGAGTATACATTATACATAGGTGAACATAAGATTACACTTACTAAGAAAGAGATTGAGACCATGTGGACCCTGGCAAGTAATCCAAACAAAGTATTTACCAGGGATAATTTACTTGATAGTCTTTGGGGATATGATTACTATGGTGATAGTAGAACAGTGGATTCCCATATTAAAAGACTTCGTGCAAAATTAGATAAGGTTGAACACCCTCATTGGACTATTAAGACAATTTGGGGTGTAGGATATAAATTCGAGATATTGGATTAATTCACATATAAAGAAATACGAGTAAGAAATTGTGAGGTACGATGAAAGCATGGTTAGTACTATGAATAAAAATAAGAATAACAATGTAAAAATTTATAACCGGCTTTTCTTCAAACTATACATAAACTATGCAATAATGCTTTTAGTAACTGCAATATTGATTTGCTTAATCTTTATGAAGTTATACGAAGATACAACCATGGATAATCATCGTGAGCAATTGCAAAGACAGGCTACAACAATTTCATCTAAAATGACAGAATTTATATACTACCAAAAATACGACAAGTTTTTTGAATATCATAGTATACTTCAGGAAATTAATGAAATGGATATATGGACTATAGCCAATCCTTATGCAGATAATCCTATGGATGAAAGGATGGAAACTACTTCATATGAGGAGATTATCCATCTAGAGGATTATTTGGAATTGGTCAATAGTGCATTTCAAAATAAGATTGAAGTACGAAATGACTATGATAAAATATATGAAGTTCAAATGATAAATATGGCAGTGCCCATATATGGATTAAATCAAGAAGTCGTAGGTGCTTTGCTTCTGATGTCAAAAGTTGCAGAGCAAAAGGATATAATATATAATAGTCTGTATTTGATAATAACCAGTAGTTTAATAGCACTGGCTATATCATTTATTATAGTAATTCTGTTTGCAACAGAGTTGGCTCTTCCTATATCAAAAATGCGAGTTACAGCTTTGAAATTAGCCCGTGGTGATTATAACTGTAAGACAGGGATAAGTAGAAATGATGAAATTGGTGATCTCTCTAAGGCTATAGATATTCTTTCGGAAAAACTTTTGGAAAATGATATAGAGAGAAAAAGGCTGGAGCAGATGAGGCAAGACTTTTTTGCCAATGTATCCCATGAACTTCGCACACCTATAACAGTAATAAGAGCATATACAGAGACTTTAGTTGATGGTGTGGTTCAGGAAGAGGAAAAACGAGTTCAGTATTATGATAGGATGCTATCAGAATGTCAAAGTATGGAACGCTTGGTAGGCGACCTATTGTTATTATCAAAAATGCAAAATCCTGATTTTATGGTTGATAGGGAACCCGTGAATTTGGTTCAAGTATTTGATGATGTTATAAGAAGTGCTTCAGCAATTGCAGCAAAAAAGCATATTAAAATAATTGTAGATAAATGTGATGAAAGACTGATGATATCAGGTGACTACGATCGTCTACGTCAAATGTTTATGGTAATATTAGACAATGCCATAAAGTTCTCAGATGAAAATACAAGGGTACACATAAAATTCACCAAAGAGGACAAAATAAAAGTATCAATACAAGATGAAGGTATCGGTATTGAACCGGAAGATTTAGATTATATATTTGAGAAATTTTACAAATCAAGTTTAAGGAAAAATGCCAGTGGGACCGGTTTAGGTTTAGCCATAGCTAAGCAAATAGCTTTAAAACATGACGGAACAGTCGATGTGAAATCGACCCCTAATGTTGGAACCACATTCAACTTTTCTTTCCCAATTCTTGATATAGATTACTAGAAGTACCAATTAAAATATCGATAAAAACCTTGAATTAACCTATATCATAGGTTATAATAAGATTACACAAAATATAAGAAATAAATCTCCTGAGATGTTCGACACTCCTGTAATTTTGAACCTACATGATCAAAAAGGGTTTCCTAATCTATGAGTGGATGTCAGGCCGCCATTTGCAGCGGAAGGCAGAGACTCATATGCGGTTACCCACCTAGCTTTGCTAGGAGTCAAAATGCAGGAACCGGCATTTTGGGGCATTACCAAAGACAAAGGCGGCTTTATAGCCGCTTTTTTGTTGTATAAAATTCGGTGGAACTTCTATACAACAAAAAAGCCCTTCAGCTAGCTCCTTTATTTTAACTTGTTTTTTCCTATAATAAACTCTATAATCATATCAAATGGATTAATTAAGGAATAATACTGGCTAAATATAAGTAAGAGATTATGATAAATTATTTAAGGAGGCAGAACATGAGACATGGTTTTATTTCAGTAGCTTCGGCTACCCCTAAAATCAAGCTTGCTGATTGTGAATATAATGCTGAAAGGATTATGGAATATATAGATTTGGCAGGGAAGCAGGAGATAAAATTAATTGTCTTTCCAGAGCTTTCTGTTACTGGATATACCTGTGGAGATTTATTTTTACAAGATACGCTTATTAAAAGTGCAATGGAGCAGGTAAGAAGGATCGCAGAGCATACGAAGGGGAAGGAATTACTTGTAGCTGTTGGCTTTCCCTTTTGCTTAAATGGGAAATTATACAATACCGCTGCATTGATGCAGGATGGGCAGATATTAGGGCTAATACCTAAGATAAATATTTCAAGACAATTAGAATATTATGAAGCAAGATATTTTACTCCTGGCTTTAGTGAACCTATAAAAGTTGATTTCCTTGGAGAGGAAGTGTATTTTGGTTCCAATATATTATTCCAGTGTAAGAATATGCCTCAATTTATTATTGCTGCTGAAATAGGTGAAGATTTATGGAGGCCAATTCCGCCAAGCATAGGCCATTGTATGGCAGGAGCCACAGTAATTATAAATTTATCTGCCATCGATCAGATTGTTGGACGAGATGAATACAGGCGGACATTGGTGAAAGGGCATTCTGCCAAACTGCTCTGTGCTTATGTCTATGCTGACGCTGGAGAGGGAGAATCAACAACGGATCTAATTTTTGCTGGCCATAATCTTATTGCAGAGAATGGGGCTATTCTTAAAGAAAGTGATAGATTTAAGAATAGTATTATTTCCACAGAGATAGACCTAGGTAGAATCATAAGTAATCGTAGAAAAATGTATAGCGATATGGAGCCAAGTCAAGATAACCATGTTCTGGTGACCTTTGCACTACATGAAGGGCTTAGGGATCTACCTTTGTTAAAGTTAACCAGGGAGATCAAGTCATCACCTTTTGTCCCTGTAGATAAAAGTGATAGGGAAAAACGTTTTAGGGAGATAATTAATATGCAGGCCATGGGGCTTAAAACTAGATTATCTCATATTGGAAATTATTCTGCAGTTATAGGCGTATCGGGAGGATTGGATTCTACCTTGGCCTTGCTTATTATAAGTGAAGCGTTTAAGCTATTAAAGGCAGATCCTAAGGGAATTATTACTGTTACCATGCCTAGTTTTGGAACTACAGATAGAACATATCAGAATGCCTTGATATTATCTAAGGTTTTAAATACCAGTTTAAGAGAAATTCCTATAAGTGAAGCTGTTTCTGTTCATTTTAAGGATATTGGTCATGATCCAGATAAACACGACATAACCTATGAGAATTGCCAAGCTAGAGAAAGAACCCAGGTGCTTATGGATATTGCCAATATGGTGAATGGTATTGTAGTTGGTACTGGGAATATGTCTGAATTAGCCTTAGGTTGGGCTACCTATAATGGGGATCATATGTCAATGTATGCAGTTAATGCATCTATACCTAAGACTTTGGTCCGCCATCTTGTAGCATATTATGCCGATTATACGGATAACCAGCAGCTTAGAGAGGTGTTGCTGGATATCTTAGATACACCGGTTAGCCCAGAGCTGCTGCCTCCCAAGGATGGAGTAATATCACAAAAAACTGAGGATATTGTAGGACCCTATGAACTTCATGATTTCTTCCTATATTATATTCTTAGATATGGATTTGAACCTGATAAAATATATCGTATGGCCTTAAGGGCTTTTGAAGGTAATTATGATAGGGAGACCATATTAAAATGGATGAAGGTCTTTTATAGAAGATTTTTCTCCCAGCAGTTTAAACGTTCTTGCCTGCCCGATGGCCCTAAGGTGGGAAGTGTATCCGTATCCCCTAGGGGAGGATTAAGGATGCCCAGTGATGCTTCAGCTTCCCTCTGGCTTAAGGAACTAGATATATAGATACAAAAATACTGATATTAAAAAACTGTTGCATAACGGTTTATCAATTACCGTTTTGCAACAGGCTTTCATGGAAGCTATGTATAAGATCTTTGTTATGAAATTTACTCAACAACATCTGTTGTAACTTGCGCCTTGGATAGTGCTAGTTTAATTGCATCTAATAAAAGCTGCTGGGTATATTGGCTATCCTTAAGAAGCGTTACTTGTTCTATAGGTACATCATTGTATAGCTGAACAGCGATAGCTTCTAGAGATGGGTTTATGAGAGGGTACATAGTGGTGATGGCTTCATCAATATTTACAAGACGCACAGAATTAATGTGATTATGGTCGGTTACAACTTCAATATTAATAGCTGAGTCATATAACTCAAATGCGGAGGTCCATACACCTGCCTTATATAAATTTTGATTAGAAGTCGTTATATCATCATCTTTATTGGTAAACATAGAAATCAAAAGTAGTATTAGCAAAATACCAAGGGCTGCGAATATAATGGTATATATTATTTCTTTTAATTGAATAACGACTATTTTTGTCTTCGCCATTTCTATCCTCCAGAGCATTATTTGCCTTATTTCATAATCTTAATATATAGTATTATCATGAGTAACAATTTATGCAGATAAATTCATTAGATGGAGGGAAATTTATGTCCTTACAATTAATTCTTGGAAGTGCCGGATCCGGTAAATCTTATCAACTATATCGTGAAGTTACTAGGTTATCCAGTCAGAATATGGATGTTAACTATTTGCTTATAGTACCAGAGCAGTTTACCCTGCAAACTCAGAAGGATATTGTGTCTATGCATCCTAACCATGGGGTCATGAATGTGGATATTCTTAGTTTTCTTCGTTTTGCCTTGCGTATCTTTGAGGAGGTGGGAGGTAATGACTTTCCTATTCTGGAGGATACGGGCAAAAGCATGGTACTTAGAAGAGTAGTGGCAGATAAGAAGAAGGATTTGATTTTATTTGGATCCAACGTACGGAAGGCAGGTTTTATCAATGAATTAAAATCCCTACTATCTGAATTTTATCAGTATAATGTCCAAATTAAGGATCTACAAAGCAAGGAAGAGATTACTAAAGGCAGGCCCCTGTTAAGGGCTAAATTAAAAGATATTGAAACTGTATACGAAGGTTTTCAGGATTTTATGAGGGAGCGTTATATTACCGCTGAGGAGATACTGACTGTATTGAATAAAGTTATTGACCGTTCCCAGTGGCTTAAGGATAGTGTTATCTGTTTAGATGGTTTTACAGGCTTTACTCCATGCCAGTACCAGTTATTGGGTAAGATGATGCAATATGCTAAAAAAGTTATAATTACAGTTACAATTGATCCTAGAGAAAAAATCAATGAAGAAGAAAAGGAATACGAATTATTTGGACTTAGTAAAAAAACTATCCGTAAATTGTATCGTATAGCAGAGGAAAGAGGAACTGAAATTCTTCAGCCTATATATGCTGAGAATCTGTGTAATAGTAAGGTACCCTATCGTTTTATCAATTCTCCAGGACTGGCATTTCTAGAAAAGAATCTATTTCGCTATCCCTATGAGGCCTGGGATGAAGAGCAGGATAATATTACAGTTCATGTAACCAAGGATATAGCATCTGAAGTGGCCTTTGTAGCCAGGGAAATTAATAGCTTAGTACGGGAGCAGGGGTATAGGTATAAGGATATAGCCATTGTTACCGGTGATATAGAAAGATATAGTGGGATAATTAAGAGAGTATTTAAGCAAGAGAATATACCATCTTTTATAGATTATAAAAAGGAAATACTAAACAATCCTTTTGCTGAACTGATAAGAGCGGCCATAACCATTGTCAATGAAGACTATAGCTATGAGGGAGTGTTTCGTTATCTTCGAACAGGACTGACGGGTATCGATACTGAGGCTATTGATTTAATGGAGAATTATGTACTGGCCCTTGGTATTAGGGGAAGTAAGCGCTATAGTGAGCCCTTTACCAGAACCTATAGAAGCAAAGAAGAGATTGATTTGGATTTAATTAATGGAGTTAGGGAGCAAGTGGTAGAGCAGATACAACCCCTTTATGAAGTTCTAAGGGACAAAAGCAAAACTATAAAAGATTATACCACTGCCCTATATAATCTAGGTGTAAGGTTAGCTATAGAAGAACAATTAGAGGCTGAAAGTAATAGATTTACTGAAAATAATATGCCTACCTTAGCAAAGGAGTATGGTCAAATCTATCGTATAGTAATGGAACTATATGATCAGATGGTACTTCTTCTAGGGGGGGAGCAGTGCAGTCTAAAGGAGTATGCTGAGATTATAGATGCAGGGCTTACGGAAGCCAAGGTGGGTCTAATTCCTCCTGGAGTAGATGAGGTGGTTGTTGGTGACACTGAAAGAACCAGGTTAAAAGATATCCGTGCCTTATTTTTTATAGGTGTTAATGAAGGAATTGTACCTAAATCCAGTAACTCCGGTGGAATTCTTTCTGATATAGAGAGGGAGCTTCTTATAACTTATGATATAGAGCTGGCTCCCACCAAGAGGCAGAAGGCTTTTATGGACCAATTCTATCTCTATCTTAATGTTACCAAACCTAAGGATAAATTATATCTTACTTATCATAAGGTGAACGATGAAGGTAAATCTATAAATCCTTCATATTTAATAGGAAAGCTGCAGCAATTATTAAAGAAGCTTAAGATACAGGATGAGGATGTGGAGCTGGAGGAGACTGAGGATATCAAGTATATCCTTAAGGACAAGGGGATTGCCTATTTAAGAAAGGGCTTTGTAGATTTCCATGAGAGAAAGGTCAGTGATCTATGGAAGGAAATATATTTATATTACCTTTCCCAAGATAAAGAAAGAGAAATTCTTCAAAAATTAATGGAGGGCGCCTTATATATTAATAAGGAAAGTGGCATCTCTAAGGAAATAGCCCAGTTGCTTTATGGTAAGGAGCTTAAGGGCAGTGTTACCAGGTTGGAGAGATATGCTGGATGCGCCTATGCCCATTTCTTATCCTATGGTCTATCACTGGAAGAACGAAAAGAGTATAAGCTTGCTATACCAGATATAGGAAATATCTTCCACAATGCCATTGATGAATTTTCAAAGAGACTGGACACTAGTGAATATACTTGGCATACGATTCCCGAGGATGTAAGGCAGCAGTGGGCTATAGAATGTGTTAATTATGCAGTAGAGGAGTATGAGAACTCCTTCATAAGAAGTACTAAGAGAAATGAATACCTTATTAAAAGAATAGAACGTATTACCATAAGGACATTATGGGCCCTATGTAATCAAATTAGGCAAGGCGCCTTTGAACCAGTGGGATACGAGATGAACTTTTATCATACCCCTGACAATATCTTAACCTTGCAAGGCCGAATCGACCGTTTGGATATATATGAGGAAGATGATAGGATTTATGTCAGGGTTATTGACTATAAATCAGGAAAAACCACCTTCGATTTTACCAGCATTTATTATGGGTTGCAGCAGCAGTTATCCGTCTATCTTAGTGCGACACTGGATTATCTTAGTAGAAGATATCCTAATAAGGAAATTGTACCTTCAGGTATATTCTATTATCATATTGATGATCCTATAGTTGCTAAGACAGAGCAGGTAGAGGAAGAAATCTACAAGAGCTTGAAGATGAACGGATTAGTCAATGGAGAAAGTAAAATTATAGGCCTTATGGACAAGAAGCTGGTTAATGAGGAGGGGGAGTTACTTCCGTCAGTGAAATCAGATATTATTCCAGTGGAGACCAATAAGCAGGCTTTATTAAATAAAAGATCTAATGTAGCCAGTGGTAAGCAGATACTGGCCCTGGCTAACTATGTCAATAATAAGCTGGTTACAGATAGTAAAGAGGTAATGGCTGGAGATACAAGATTGAATCCCTATAAGATGGGAGATAGAACGGCTTGCGATTATTGTGAATATAAATCAA
>JGI24707J26582_10000820_pt1 | contig 24805 bp, 19 predicted proteins | sample BioPla1DNA1_FD_26582 | JGI IMG/M metagenome (IMG submission 26582)
CAGTCAATTAATCGATATTTAGTCACTAATCCATCGCTTTTCAGTCACTCTATCAACCTTTATCAGTAACTCAACCAGCACTTTATCAGCACTCAATCCATCGCTATTCAGTCACTTAATCCATCTCTTTTCGGTCACTCTATCAACCTTTATCAGTAACTCAATCAGCACTTTATCAGCACTCAATCCATCGCTATTTAGTCACTTAATCCATCTCTTTTCGGTCACTCTATCAATCGCTTTATCAGTAACTCAATCAGCACTTTATCAGCACTTAATCCATCGCTTTATAATCGCTTAAACATTCGACCTGCGAATCCTAACCAGCGGTACGTTCGATATCGATTACACTTTCTACATTACGGATTTTAGCAATAATATCATTTAATTGGCCAACCCCATTAATCTCAAATCCAACGCTAATGGTTGCTGTTCCTTGTTTGCTGGTTCTTACATTCATTGATGTAACATCAATCTTATTTTCTGTAAATACCCTGGAAACATCCACCAACACTCCAGTTCGATTATTGGCATAGATTTTTATTTCCGCTGTGTAAAGACCATTGGGTTCTTTTCCATCGGTCATATTCCATTCGGCATCAATTAATCTAGCCCGATCATCCTCTGGTAGATGCATGATATTAATACAATCTGTCCGGTGAATGGATACTCCTCTACCTCGGGTTACAAAACCAACAATCTCATCTCCCGGCACTGGACTACAGCATTTAGAAAAACGAACTGCTACATCATGAATTCCTTCAACAATAATTCCACTTTTGGATTTCTTACGAGGAAGCCTATGCTCCCTAATTTCGGATATACTATCCAAAACGTTGTTATCGGTGATTTCTTTTTTATTCTTTTTCTTATATTCCTCTAAAAGACGATTCACCACAGGTCCTTCCTTCAGACCTCCGTGACCAACCGCAGCTAATAAAGAGTCCCAATCCCGGAATCCATATTTGCGCATTACCACACTCATAAATTCCGATTTTAATAAATCACTTAAAATTATGCTCTTTGCTTTGCAATAATTACTGAGTAACTCCTTGCCTCGGATGATATTATCCTCTTTTAATACAGATTTAAACCATTGATTAATCTTATTCTTAGCCTGAGTACTCTTTACTATGGAGAGCCAATCACGGCTAGGACCTTTAGAATTCTGTGAAGTGATAATCTCAATTCGGTCACCATTTTGAATTACATAATCAATGGGTTCTAGTTTACCATTCACCCTGGCTCCAACCATTTTATTACCAACAGCACTATGAATGCTATAGGCAAAATCAATGGGGGTTGAACCAGTAGGTAATGTCTTAACATCCCCTGTGGGAGTAAAGCAATAAACACTGTCTGAGAACAAGTCAAAGTCATTCTTTATCAGACTTAAAAATTCTTTATTATCCGACAGATCTCTTTGCCACTCCAACACCTGACGCAACCAAGTAAGCTTCTCTTCTTCTGCCCTTGTAGAGCTACCCTTACCATCCTGACCTTCTTTGTACTTCCAGTGAGCTGCAATACCATATTCTGCGGTACGATGCATCTCATAAGTTCTAATCTGTATTTCAAAAGGCTGTCCCTTAGGTCCAATCAATGTCGTATGAAGAGACTGGTACATATTGGGTTTGGGCATAGCGATATAGTCTTTAAACCGCCCTGGAATCGGTTTATACATCTCATGAATCACACCCAGGGCTGCATAACAATCTTTAATTGTTTCAACAATAATGCGAACAGCAAAAAGATCATAAATCTGTTCTAGGGTCTTGCTCTGGTTCACCATCTTTTTATATATGGAAAAGAAATGTTTGATACGACCATCAATCTTGGCTTCTATTCCAGAGGCATCGATATGAGATCTTACCTCGTTCACCACACTGTCAATATAGGCTTGGCGCTCACTTTTTTTTGTAGCTATTTTTTCAGCCAAGTCCTTATACACTTCCGGTTCCAAATATTTTAAGGATAAATCATCTAGCTCTACCTTAATTTTGGAAATACCCAGCCTTTGAGCAATGGGTGCATAAATGTCCATGGTTTCTCTGGCAGTTTCCTTTTGTTTTACAGGTTCTTTATATTTTAAAGTTCGCATGTTGTGAAGTCGATCAGCCAGTTTAATCAAAATTACACGAATATCCTTAGCCATGGCAAGAAACATTTTTCTTAAGTTCTCCGCCTGTAATTCTACTTTATCCATGGAATAATTCAATTTGGTTAATTTGGTAACTCCATCCACCAATAAGGCGATCTCGCTAGAAAACATCTCCGCTATTTGATCCAAGGTATAATCGGTATCTTCTACCACATCATGAAGAATTCCCGCTACTATACTTTCCTTATCCAATTCCAGTTCTGCCAAAATAATTGCCACACATAAAGGATGGATAATATAGGGTTCTCCGGATTTACGAAATTGATTTTTGTGGGCGTTGTTGGCCAGCTGATATGCCTTCTCAATCATAGAAATATCCGTGGAAGGGTGATAACTTCGAATGATATCAATTAATCTATTATAAAGATTTTCGGGCGCAGTAAAATCAGCAGGAGCTGGAATTGTCGCCCGCTTCTCAAATGTGCTAATTTCAATGTTCCTTTTATCGTCTTCCATGATATCACCACCTGTCCAGACATTTCATTGTATAATATTTAAGTTTACCTTATCCTAGTCTTGCCTTGCAATATCTTATTTTATATCTTTTTATATCTTTTTTCCTATCATACAGATATTTGTTAAACTTTTTTATATCTTTTCTTTTTATATCTTTTGCTTTACATATCTTCTGTTTTTTATATCTTTTGCTTTATATATTCTGCTTTTTTATATCTTCTGCTTTTTTATATCATTTGCTTTTTATTTTTTTATATATATTCTTTTTATATTTTTTCTTTTGTATATCGTATCTTACAAAAAGATCTTATTTTCCATCATATTGAATTACTGCTTCTACATCATAGCCATCCAATTTATCTCTACCATTTAGGCCTTTTAGTTCCATCAAGAATATAATCTTAACTACTTCTCCACCGAGCATTTCTACCAGTTTGGTGATAGCTTCAATGGTTCCGCCAGTAGCGATTAAATCATCCACAATTACAACCTTCTGTCCAGGTTTGATCGCATCTTTATGCATCTCAATGGTCGCTTGACCATATTCTAAATCATAATCCATAGAAACCGTTTCACAAGGTAATTTCCCTTTTTTCCTTACGGGAATGAATCCTTTATTTAGGTTGTATGCAATCGGTACACCAAAAATAAATCCTCTGGATTCCGGACCAACGATTACATCAAATTCAACACCATCCAATAATTCTTGCATCTTCTCTATAGCCAGTTTTAATCCAACTTTATTTTGTAATACACTGGTTACATCACGAAACATAATTCCTGGTTCTGGAAAATCTGGTATTGTCCTTACATAGTCTTCTAATCTTTTCATCCTTATTTACCTCTTTCTGACTTAGCGATTGTTTATAATCACCATCATCCATTCGTATTGCATATTATATTCTTTCATATTAATAGGGTTTCATTCCTATTATAAATAATCCTATCTTACAAAAGTCTATTATAACACTATAATCCATAGTAAGCAAAGAAAATTTCCTCTAATTCTCTATTTATCTACAATTTACATTCCTTTATCGATAATTTTGAATCATAATTTGTAAATTTCTAAAACCATTATACTCATTTATTCTTGGATAATATGTAATAGTAAATTCAATATTAGGACGTCGACCGGATTTCATCTTCTTAACCTCTTCTTCACCATACTGTTTCGTCATATATGTAAAGAAACGATCGATATCCCCAAAATAGAGAGCTTCCATTTCTCTTCCATACTGATTGACCAGTCGAAATCGAATCCCATTACCATTCTTCCCAATCAAATAAGCCAATTTGATTTTAACATTCTTTTCTGCAAATAAGGGTCTTTCATTTCCCTTCCCAAAGGGCTCAAGCAATTTTAATTCCTGAACTAACTCCTCAGAAATATAGCCAAAAGGTAGTAAAATATCTATGGTTACTTTTGGGGCCAAATCTTCCTCTGTTAAAGTGGCATTCTCATTTAACTGCTTTCGAAATTCATCCACTCGTTCTCTTTCCAAGGATAGACCCGCTGCCATAGGATGTCCTCCCAGTTTCAATANTAGATTTCTACATTTTGATAATTCTTCTATCATGTTATAGCTTTCTATTGATCTAGCAGAACCTTTGACAGCATTTTCTGAATCCGTAAGGATCACTGTTGGTTTATGATAACAATCTTTTACTCGACCTGCAATAATACCTGCAATACTTTCATGACAATCTTCCAAATATACCACAAGAACCTTATCATTTTTTAAGGAGCTATTTTCTATTAGTTCTATGGTCTTTTCTACATTTTCAGCGGTCATATCCTTCCTCTGATTATTCAAGTCTCGAACTTGGGTAGCCAATAAGAGAGCCTCTTCTTTATTCTCCGCTAGTAATAAATTTAGACCGATTTTAGCTGTGTCTAGTCTTCCAGAGGCATTGAGACAAGGTCCAATAATAAATCCAAGATGATAAGTGGCTAATTCCTTAGGTTCTATTTTACAAACTTCCATCAGTGCCTGTAATCCCAAATTCTTTGTTTCCCTTAGGACTTCCAAGCCGCATTTGACAATAATCCTATTTTCCTCCACAAGATCCATAACATCACATACCGTAGCAATGGCTGCATAGGAAAGGAGTTCTAATTGATATTCTTCTTTTCCTTCAAAAGGAAAATCCTCTATAAGAGCAACCATTAGTTTATAAGCAATAGCAGCCCCACAGAGTCCTTTAAATGGGTAGCCACAATCCCTTTGGTTTGGATTAATGATGGCATCCGCTATGGGAAGTATGGTATCCCCATCCTCTGTTTCATAAAGATTATGATGATCCGTTATAATTACTGTCATCCCATATTCTTTGGCTTTTTCCACCTGCTCCATTGCTACAATTCCATTGTCACAGGTTAAAATGGTATCCACCTGATCCTTATAGGCTTCTTCTACCATATTAATATTAATCCCATAACCGTCCTTGATACGATCTGGAATCTCATAATCTACCTTTGCCCCTACTTGCTTTAATGTTCGATATAGGATATAAGTGGCAACCACACCATCTACATCATAATCACCGATAATTCGAATATGCTTTTTGGATTTTATTTTCTCCCATAGGATATCACAGGATTTTTGTAGATCCTTCATCTTCTTCGGATCTATTAATCCATTGATTTCTGGATGTAAAAATTTTTTAATTTTATTGAGATCGTCAATTCCTTTGTTAACCAGACAGCGTGCCAATACTTCACTAACCCCAAAAGCCTCCATTATTTTCATAAAATCAGCTTTTCTATTTTTAATTACCCATTTTTCCATTGTTAAAACACGCTTCCTTTGTTTATTTTTGTTTCTACTTTAGATTTGCAAATCTATACATCATTATTATAGTATAATAATTCTAACTTGTTACTTCTGTCAATGTATATTAAAAACCTTTATTNCAAATCTATAATAATGAAATAATTGATTATTTTGGGAATTATATTGAAACTATTGTGTATAGTATGGTATAATATGTTATGTCGTAATCAAAACCACTTATAAAGACTCTAAAAAGCATTTTACAAGAAATTATAAATAAAAAATTAATATATTATTGAATTACGATTTTTCATGGGAAAGGAAGGATAGAAAGATGAGGGATTTTGTCATAACAACGGATACTACCTGCGATTTACCAGAAGAATATTTAAAAGAGCACAAGGTTCGATTATTACCACTATACTACAGTTTTAATGGTACCGTCTATGGTGATACAAATATACTGGAGCCAAAAGAGTTCTACGATAAGATGAGGAATGGTGCCATGCCAACAACCATGGCAGTAAATCCTGATACAGCCAAAGATGTATTTTCTAATTTACTGGCAGAAGGTTACGATATCTTACATATCGCCTTCTCTTCTGCCCTCAGTGGTAGCTGCTCTTCTGCTGCAACCACAGCAAGAGAACTATGTGAAGAAAACCCAGAGGCTAAAATAATTGTAATCGATTCCCTGTGCGCATCCTTAGGTGAGGGTCTTTTCGTTCATAAAGCAGTCATGCTAAAGGAAAACGGAAAATCCATAGATGAAATAGCCCAGTGGTTAGAAGAAAATAAATTGAATCTTTGCCATGTATTTACGGTTAATGATCTTCATCATCTACATCGAGGAGGTAGGGTCTCCAAGACGACTGCTATTATCGGCACCCTAATCAACGTAAAGCCAGTTCTTCATGTTGATAATGAAGGTCGATTAATTCCATTAACTAATGTTAGAGGAAGAAAGAAATCTCTAGTAACTCTTGTTGATCAAATGGAGAAACGAATCTCTGGTTTTGATGATCAGAATGACATTGTCTTTATCAGTCATGGGGATTGTGAAGATGATGCAAAATATGTAGCCTCTTTGATAAAGGATCGTTTTGGTATAGAAAATATTCTAATCAACTACGTAAGTCCAACCATCGGAGCTCATTCTGGTCCCGGAACCGTAGCCTTATTCTTTATGGGTAATCCAAGATAATGATAAGTATCATCAGTGGAGGATGTATTCCCCACTGATGATTTTTTCTTCTCTATAAATTATTTTTTAATTTAATTTATTATTCTTTTCATCAACTATGAACGGGCAATAAAGTCATCAATTAATGTTTCATAAGCTTTCAAGCTCGTTCTCCAAAATTGTGGATCTTCCAAATCAATATCTGCCTGTTTTGCAGAATCCTCCACACTCATAACTGTGGTAGCATTTAATAAGGCTCTATATTTTGGAAGGAAATCCTCTCCTTCCATTTTATATTTTTCATATAAGCCTCTGGCAAATAATCCTCCAAATGCATATGGGAAATTATAAAAACTTAAATTTTCACTGTAATAATGGCTTTTTACCACCCACATATAGGGATGTAAATACTTGTGATCCAAGCCGTCACCGTATGCTTCTTTTTGTGCCTCTAGCATAATTTGACTGATCTCATCTGCGAATAAAAATCCTTCTTTACTCTTTTCAAATACAGCACTTTCTATGAGATATCTGGAATAAATGTCGCAAATAATTTGTGTTACATCTTGCAATTGACCTTCAATCAGGGCAATCTTTTCTCTATCATCCGCTTCCTTGATTGCTGCTTCCATAACAATAGCCTCATTGAAGGTAGAAGCTGTCTCCGCAACCGGCATACTATAGTCTCTATTCAAGGGAAGATGATCTTGGATTAACATTCCATGATAAGCATGACCCAGTTCGTGGGCAAGGGTTACCACATCGCTAAAATTTCCAGTGAAATTCATAAGAATCCGGCTCTGTTTAATGGTAGGAATGTTTTCACAAAAAGCTCCTCCTACTTTACCCTTTCTAGGATAAAAATCAATCCAGGCATGATCAAAGGCTTCTTCCACCATGTCTGCCAAATCTTTAGAAAAACTCCGAAAACGCTTCATTAAATAGTCTTTGGCTTCCTCAATCGTAAACTGATTGCTAGTTTCTCCTATAGGGGCAAATAAATCATACCAAGGCAGGCCATCTTTATGACCCAGTAATTTTGCTTTATGTCTTAAATACCGATGAAATGCCGGCAAATATTCTCGTATCGCTTGCAGCAAGGCATCTAAGGTTTCCTTTTTCATATGGGATTGTTGTAGGGTCATATCAAGAGGGGATTCATAACCTCTTAAATCACAGATGGTATTTACCTGCTTTTTAATATTATTTAGGGAAAAGCAAACGGCATCTTTAATCTTTTCCAAGGCTTTAAGCTCTGCTTCATAAGCCTCTTGTCGAACCTTTGAATCCTCACTATATGCTAAGTTTCTGATTTCCGGTAAGGTTACTAGACCACCTTGATATTCTACTTCTAAGCTAGAGGTCAGATAGCTTTGCATGCTATTCCAAGCTGCACCAGCGCTGATATTTAATTTTGCAATTACTTCTTCTGTGTCGTCGCTTAAAAGGTACTTTGCATCCCTTTTTAAGATACTAAAATAATATTCATACACTTTTAGCTTAGGATACTTCTCTAGGTAAGAGCTTAGATCATCAAAATTAGCAAGGTATTTTTGAATGATCGTCATAGGTTTTGAGGCCTCACTGATAAAACGATCCATGATATTTAGCTGATTTACGGTTTCTCCATCCGAAGTATTTACTGTTTGTCTTAAATTCACATAGGTATAAAGCCTAGTTACTAGTTCCTGATATCTCTCCAAATAATCAGTTGCCTCTAATAAATTATCTTCTTCACTCTTGCTTTTTTTTAACTTCTCGCTAAATGCAGAAATCTCATGTGTTAGTTTTTCTAATTCTTTCTTGTCTTCTTTGTATTTTGCATCCTCATAACTATGATATAACTCATCTAATGACCATTCTTTATTCATTTGAAGCCTTCCTTTCTTTCTCTAAGGATAGTAACCATTCCTTTATTTCTAATCCTCCGCCATAACCAACTAATTTTCCATTAGCACCAATGACCCTATGACAAGGAATCATAATCATAATGGGATTTTTGTTATTGGCCATCCCCACTGCTCGACAAGCTTTGGGATTTCCCACGGCTTTCGCAACTTCACCATAGCTTACAGTAGTTCCATAGGGGATACTTTTTAACACTTCCCATACCTTTTTCTGAAAGTCGGTTCCTTCAGGTCTTAATTTCACNGTAAACTGCTCCCTTTTGCCATCAAGGTATTCCAATAATTGTTTTGACGCTTCATGTATCAATGGTGTTTCTTCCAAAAGGTATTCATCCGTAGGAATTTCATCCCTAAGATCCAATTTTGAAATACTATCCCCATCCTGTGCAATCATGACCTTTCCCAACTTCGTTTCATAAATATATGCGTACTTCATTATCATCCCCCGCTCCTAGTAAAACTATTAGATTATGGAAAGTTCTTATAATTATTTTTTGATTCTTGTGGATAGTATAGCATGTTTTTCTGCTAAATTAAATCATTTCATTTCACAGATTTATTGAATCATTACTCTGATTTCCTTGCAAATATGGTGTTACTAAAAAAATCCTTCTTTTATAAACCTTCTAGAAAGAAGAATTTAAAAAGAAGGATTTATAAAAGAAGGCTTTATTAAAGTGAGCTTTATAGAAGAAGGCTTTATTGAAGATGCAAATCTTCCTCCAACCCTAACATAAGATTCATGTTTTGAATTGCAGCACCAGAGGCTCCCTTCCCTAAGTTATCCAGCCTGGTTATGATTGCCGCACTCCCCTTCTCTTCATTTCCAAAGACAAAGATTTCAGCACGGTTTGTATTGTTACATCCTGTGATATCAAATCCTCCATCAAAAAGATAACTTTCATCCTTATAGGGCATGACCTTCACAAATTTCTCTTCTGAATAATAGTCAGATAATAAGTCATGGATTGCTTTTGGCTCTAGGGGTTTTGTAAGTAAATCCATATGAATTGGTATTATGGTTGCTAATCCCTGATATACATTACTTAGGACCGGTATAAATACTGGGTTCTTGCTAAGCCCTGTATGTATGGTCATTTCCGGAAGATGCTTATGGTTTAATGACAAGCTATAGGGTCTTGCTGCTTTTGTATATTCATTCTTACCCATATTGGCTTCATATTTTTCTATTAAGCTTTTTCCACCACCACTATATCCAGTAAGACTTTGAAAAGAGACAGGATAATCCCTTGGCATAATCCCTTGATTAACTAGGGGATATAGGGAAAGTATAAAGGCAGTTGAATGGCAGCCTGGGTTACTCACTCTCTTACTGTTTTTGATTGCCTCTTTATGCTCTTTCGATAATTCAGGAATTCCATAAGTCCAGTTTTTATCCGTACGATGGGCGGTACTAGCATCAATAATTTTGGTATTGGGGTTAGTCACCAGTTCCACAGCTTCCCTGGCTGCATCATCTGGTAAACATAAAAATACAATATCCGCTTCATTTAAGCAACGAGCTCTTTCTTTGGGATCCCTCCGTTTTTCATATTCTATCTCAATCAGTTCAATCTCTGAATAAAGACTTAGCCTTTCATGAATTTTAAGACCAGTAGTTCCAGTTAGACCATCAACAAATACTTTCTTCATTTCAAAACCTCCTTGTTTCGTGGATTATATTAGATCTTTACTTTGTTAAATACCTAAAACTTATGAATAGATATGTATCTATCATTAAAATAATGTTTAATGTAATAAAATGTAATAAGTAAATAAAACTATTAATAAATGAGAAAGGGCGTGTATATTTATACATTTTGTATTATTAATATACACGCTTTCCTATATTAAGTCAATCCCATTCATAGGAAATTCTTTTATTTTTATTTTCTATGATTATTCCTTAACTTCCATAATCTATTTTATTGATAAAGATAAAGTCCTATGCAAATCTTTCTCTATCCCAAGGCCACATCCAAGAGCATCATAATGGAAAATCCAAACATAGCGCCAATGGTTCCAACATTGGAATGATGTTTCTCTTGCTGTGCTTCCGGAATAAGTTCTTCTACAACTACATAGATCATGGCTCCCGCTGCAAAAGAAAGGGCATAAGGTAGAATTGGTTTCATTGCAATAACAGCAGCAGCCCCGATTACTCCTGCTATGGGCTCAACAATCCCAGATGACTGACCATATATAAAACTTTTCCACCTGGATAGCCCCTCTCTCCTAAGGGGAACGGATACGGCTGCACCTTCCGGGAAGTTTTGTAAGCCTATGCCGATGGCTAGGGCAATGGCACCACTTACAGAAGCCGCTGGTATATCTGCAGCTATAGCACCGAAGGCAACCCCAACTGCTAATCCTTCTGGAATATTATGCAAGGTAATTGCCAAAACCAAAAGAACACTCCGTTGCCAACTGGTTTTCATACCTTCTGGCTCGTCTTGTACTCCGATATGAAGATGAGGGATTATGATATCCACTAACCATAGAAAAGCTCCACCTGCCAAAAAACCTATTACTGCAGGTACCCATGCAATCTTTCCTGCTTCTTCTGCCATTTCGATTGCTGGAGCTAACAATGACCAGAAACTGGCTGCTATCATTACTCCTGCGGCAAAGCCCAACATACCATCCAAAATTCTTCTATTTATTGTTTTAAAAATAAAAACGGTAGCTGATCCTAGTGCTGTTACAAACCATGTAAACAGGGTAGCTATGAGAGCTTGAACCACAGGATCCAAAGATAAAAACCAATCCATCTGTTACCTCCTATTTTTACAGTAATTTCCCGATTTTCTGGATACCACTACTATTGTTTGGATATCCATTAAAAATAAACGCAGTTTTATACTATAGTATAGTAAGAAATCAAAAAAAGGTTCTATCTTCCATGCAACTTTCACCACAAGGGATACCTAGAAATCACTTTTACTTAATTTCCTTTTATGTTACAATAATTATTACGGACTAAAATATTATTAAATAGAGAGTTGACTTGAATTGAAAAATGATTTTACCAAGGGTAGTGTAGTTAGTAATATTTTAAAAATCGCCTTTCCAATGACACTAGCCCAATTAATTAATGTACTCTACAATATCGTTGACCGAATCTATATAGGAATGCTTCCGGAAAACGCTACTCTATCTATGACAGGTATGGGGATTACCTTGCCTATCATAACTATGATCGCAGCATTTACAAACCTCTTTGGTATGGGAGGGGCTCCCCTTTCTTCCATTGCTCGAGGACACAAGGATAAAGAACAAGCGGAAGAGATTATGGGTAACTCCTTTATCCTCTTAGTATATTCAGGAATTATTTTAACTATTTTAGGCTTAATCTTTAAGAAACCCATGCTCTACTTCTTTGGTGCCAGTCCTGATACCTATGTATATGCCAATGCGTATATTACCATCTATCTGATGGGAAGCATCTTTGTCATGATTGGCTTAGGTATGAACAGCTTTATCAATTCCCAAGGATTTGCTAAAACCGGAATGATATCCGTACTGATTGGGGCAATCATAAATATTATATTAGATCCTATTTTTATCTTTCTATTTGATATGGGGGTAAAAGGGGCTGCTCTAGCAACTTTGATTTCACAATTGATGTCTGCCCTTTGGGTTTTGCGATTCTTAACCGGGAAGAGAACCATATTAAAATTAAAAGTGAGTAATTTTAAATTAAATAAAAATATAGTAATGAGAATAACCATGTTGGGTCTTTCAGGATTTGTCATGGCAGTAACCAATAGCGCAGTCCAGATTGTCTGTAATGCAAAATTAAAGTATTATGGAGGAGACCTATATATTGGTGTAATGACTGTGATCAATTCCATACGGGAAATTATAAGTATGCCAGTAACTGGCTTGACCAATGGCGCTCAACCTGTTATTGGATTTAATTATGGAGCCGGCTCTTATAAAAGGGTTCGTAAAGCTATAAAATTCATGTCCATAGGTTGTATTTCCTATACGGTTATTGCTTGGGGAATATTACATACCTTTCCCCATTTCTTTATTCAAATATTTAATCGAGATCCTAAGATTATCGACGCTGGCCTTAGTTCCCTCCGTATATATTTCTTTGGTTTTTTTATGATGTCCTTACAATTTGCAGGCCAATGTGTTTTTGTTGCCTTGGGGAAATCAAAACAAGCAGTCTTTTTCTCCTTACTCAGAAAAGCCATTATTGTGATCCCTTTGACCATAATATTACCCCAGTTATATGGACTTGGCTCAACAGGCGTTTTCTTAGCGGAGCCCATATCAAATTTCATCGGTGGATCCGCTTGCTTTTTCACTATGATTGTACTGGTACGACGGGAATTAAAAGTCAAAGAACTCTAAACCATTGCCTGATAAGACATTACGAAGAGCTAATTCCCTAAGATTTTGAAAGGCGCTAAATAACTGTTTTGCCTTATCAGGTTCATGGTATACTTTCCAGAATCCATTGCATAAATACTTCTTCCCCTTATACTTTATAAAATCTTTCACATCCTCTATAGGATATCCTAAAATAAGCCCAATCTCATGGGGAAAGCCATCCCTTGTCTTTCTATAGTTTGCATATCTCATTCTTAAATGTTCCAAACAACAAAAAACCGAATCCAACTCCCCTTCTCCTTCTATCCCTTTCAAGATTGACCTATGATTTATCCCATATCCGTATGATTTCAAGATGTTTTCAACATCCTTTTTTCCAATGATCTCTTTTAGCAAATCGTAGTAATAAATAAGAAGTAGAATTGATCCTTCATCCTTATATACAATAAAATAACGGCAAGAAAATCTCTCCAGCTCCTTACTCAGTATCATAAAAAAAAGTTTCTCATCATTAAAATATATTCTATCAACATTCACTAGATTAGAAGGTTTCCAATGGAACAAGGTAGGCATACAATGATTGGCCAAGATATATTGAATGGTTAGCCTTAAGCTATTCGCATTCTGTTTCATAATAAGACCCCTTTTTTCAAATTTTGTCCTAATTAGGGTTTGCAAATTATGAAAATAAATGCAGAAAAGGACTGTCGCACTAAACCATGGACAGTCCTTTTTTATAAGATTTACTTTATCAATATTCTATTCTACTTAATGCAGTAATTATTCTGTCTTGAACATCTCGATGGAAGCCTTAAGATCCGTAGCATCTTGATCGAGAGCTTTTGAAGCTTGATTTAACTTCATAACTGCCTCTAGCTGTTGTTGTGCTGTAGCATCAACTTCTTGTGATGCAGCGGATGTTTCTTCCGCTATAGCAGATATGCTTTCGATTGCATTCAATACATCATTCTTAGCTGTATTAATATCATTAATACTATCGGCAATTGCGCTCATTTTGTTGGATAAATCATCTACATGAACGTTAATGTTATGGAATAATTGAACTACATCTCTAAGTTTAACTTCTGTTTCCTTAGAAATCGTCTCAGCCTTTTTCACAGTATTCACTGTATTGCTTGTTTTTTCAGTAATTCGGCTAATGATTTTTTCAACCTCAGCTGCTGAGCTAACGGATTTTTCTGAAAGTTTTCTGATCTCATCCGCTACTACAGAGAAACCTCTACCTGTACTACCAGCTCTTGCTGCCTCAATGGTAGCATTTAAGGACAGGAGATTGGTTTGTTCTGCGATACCATTAATAACTGCGATTACCTCTGTAATTGCTTGAGATTCTACATCAAGTTCTTCAATATCTTTAATCGTAGCATTGGTAATTTCAATGTTGGCCTTGGTTGCTTCATCCAACTCATCCACATAACCAATACCATCTTTTACAATGTTCTTGGTATTGGTTGAAATCTTTTCAATTGCAACAGAGTTTTCTTGAACCATGTCAATTTTTTCTGCTAAGCGATCTGTTTGATGCAAGCATTGTTCAGCATCCGATGCTTGTTGGATAATACCCTGTTGGATTTCGCTGATTGCCTGGGAAATATCTTTTGATGCTGCTAATAACATTTCCGAACTCTTGGTTACATTATCTGTAGATTCAATAACATTGTTTCCTACCTTGGATGATTTGGCAATTAATTCCTTCATGTTTGAAATCATGTTATTAATACTGTCAGAAAGAACACGGAATTCATCTTTACGTTTCGTTTTTACAGATACCGTTAAATCTCCTTCCGTAACCTTAGATAAGGTTGCAATAATTCCCCTAATTGCTATACCGATACCGGAAGTAACAATCACAGCTAGAATACCAGAAACCAAGGATGCTATAATAACAGAGATAACTGTTAAGGTTTTAATCGAATTAACTTGGCCTGCAATAGCATTCTGAGGAATCAAGGCAGCAACAACCGCACCAGTATCTTTTGCATTGGAAGGATCCGGATAAATCAGTTCCCCAGTTAATGCATTCTTTTTGATAGGTTCTTCTATCATAACTTTTGAAAATATAAACAAATGATCCTTACCATTGTAAGAAACAGTTTTATAAAAATTCTTACTATCTGAATTAACTGCTTCTTCGAAGAATGGTTGACCGATAAATAAACTCTCTTCTACATCTCCCATTGTAGAGATTTCTCTTCCGTCATAAGAAATAAATGCCACCTTACTATTTTCCGGAAGCTGCATATCAATTAATGCATCAGTAACATAATTCATATCAATGTCAATATGTATAAAACCCATAGGCTTATTGTTTTTACCTAAATACTGCTTGGTTAAGGTAATGGCATATTTTGAAGTATCAATTCCTAACTGCTCATCAATATATTTATGATAGCCCGTCCATAATTGATCCTTGTTATTAAACAACTCTCCTTCTTCAGTAGCCATAATTCCCTCGAAGTGATTGTCCGATGAAAAGGATCCATAGGTAGTAACCGGAAAACCGCTGGAGGTAAATACCGCGATATTCCCGATACGTTTATCCACCACCTGCATATTTTTCACAGCTTTTCTATATTTATCAATCAATTTGTTTTCTGCCCTAGTCTTTTCATCTTCTGTTTTGTATTCTGTATCAGTGCCATGATAATATTCCTTGGCATCGTTATCAATGGATAGTTGTGTAGCTTTTCCTTGTAGATTATCCATAATAACAGCAAAATAACTGGCCGTAGAATCTACTAAATCTATGGTAGATTTTTTATAGGTTTCTACTACCGTATTANCGGACTTTACATAAGCACTAANTCCTAAGATTACAATAAATACAATCGGAATAAGAAACACTACAATTAGTTTGACACGGATGCTGCGTCCCATCTTACCAACGAAACCGACCGACCGATTTAATAATCCCTCCTTACCCATTCCTGTTTTTTCCTTCCTATTACCAGTAGAATCTTCATGAGCCGATTTTTCATTTGAATTTTGAAACACATTTTTCTTTAAAACTCTTTTCTTTAAACGTTCTCTCATGTTCCTCTCCTCCATATACCGCCACCATTTTATTTACTAATATATATATTTTAACAATATTGCCGTAATAAAGCAACAATTTGCAACAATATTTTACCTTGTTTTATCTTTTTTTAATTTTAAGAATAAAAACAAGCATGTTTTTACCTTATTAAAGAAACATAGTCCGGTATATGGAAAAAACCTCAGCACCTTGGGGTCATTTTTCAATCTTATGCCCCTGTGCTGAGGATATCCCTGTTATATTTTTATAATGAAGGATTGGTAATAAAATCACTAGTTCTAAACAATAGGAAAGGACAGCTCCAAAAAGCAGGAAGACAATCATAAGGATTTTAGAAAAGAATATGGTTGCTAGCAATACCGTAATAAATACTGGTATCAGATTAAGAGGTTTCAAGAACATGATAAAAATCACTTCTATACAATCAATTTCTTTCCCAATAAAGGTATAAACTCCTGCGATATATAATAAAAACACGACTAAAAAAGTCATAATAACTAGACATAGGTAAGCAAAGATTATCCTCCCACTTTCAAAGGCCACCAACATTCCTAACACATTTAGGAGTAAAATAAAATTTACCCCAACATATTTCATGGTCCTGATGGAACTCTTGAAATAAGAAAAATATTTTTTAATTATACTATCGGTAATGTCTATTTTTTTATGTAGATAATCCCGCCCTATTTGATAAACAGCACAAAGTCCCGGCAAGGTCATAAAGCTTGCCGATAGAAAAATCGTGCTAAAGAGCAGAAGGCTGGTAAAGAAAGCAAGATGAATCGTTGATAATATTTTGTAAAGCAAATTTTCTCTCATCATGATTTTACAGCTCCTGAAAGACCATAGAAAATGTATTTCTGCAGGAATAAATAGGCAATACCGATGGGTACTATCCCCAGTAAAATTGCTGCAGAAACAATTTCAAATGGTGTAGCCATATTTCCAAAAAACTCATATAAGGCAACCGTAAATGTCTGTACATCTTTATTTAAATACAAGTTAGGGATATAAAAATCATTATAATAGGCAATTCCATTTAATATGACTAGGGTGGTACAGGCTGGCTTTAATAAAGGCAATATAATACTGCGATAAATTCGAAAATAGTTGGCTCCATCGATTAGAGCAGATTCGTCTAACTCTTTTGATATGGAAGATAATAAATTTAGCATAATATAAATACCAACAATACCAACTCCAGAATAAAGCAGAATTACACTGGGCATTTTATTAACCAATTTTAATCGATAGACAATCTGGAACACCACTGTTTGAGTAGTAACCACTGGTATAAACATAGTTAATGTAAACAGGCCATAAATAATTTTCTTACCCCTAAATTCAAATCGGTGAAGGACATAGGAAACCATGGTTGTAAAAAGCACCTGTATTGATAAGGANACTCCCAATATGATAGCCGTATTTAGCAATGCTTGAGGCAATCTACCCACACGGATGGCATAGCGAAAATTATATGTATTGAACCAATTGTTTGGCGGAGTAAGGACATCGGTTGTTGAATATTCTGCTCCTGTTTTGAAGGCCATAAATACCAGGGGTATGATCGGTATAATAACAAATAGACAAGCTGCAATTAAGAAGACATAGCGTAATACCCTGTATAATTTACTTTCCCTAAGCAAAGTCCTCCTCCCCTCTCTTATTAACGATACTCTGTAACCCNACTGCAATCACTACGATAATAAATACCATGATCGACAAGGCAGCGGCAAAGCCGACCCTATTATCTGAAAATGCACTCTGCTGGATTTGTATAACAGGAGTTACTGTTCCATTGGAGCCATTCATCATAATATAAGGAATCTCAAATACCTGGATCGACCCTGAGATACTAAGTAAAATATTGATAAATAGTATGTTTCTTATGGACGGTATAGAAATATATCGGATTTCTTTCCATTTTGAACAACCNTCCACTGCAGCTGCTTCATATAGTTCGGCAGGAACCGTTTGAAGACCACCAAAAAACATTATAAAATTCATCCCATAGTATCTCCAAATGCTAATGGAGGCAATCGATGGATTGACTAATTTTAAACTTTGCAGCCATTGTCGCTTTAAACCAGTAAGCCCTATGGCTTCTAAAATTGTATTTAAAGTACCGGAATTATTAAAAAATATAATAAATATGGTTGATACAATTACCCCATTCAAGAGGTATGGTATGATTAAAATGCTTTTAAATAGGTTTAATCCCCGGAATTTACCATTCACAAAGACTGCCAATACAAAGGCAAATATCAATTGAGGGATTGCCACCACCATATACCAAAGACAGTTTTTAAATATCATTATGTACTGTGGATCGGTCAAAAGCCTACGATAATTTCTGAGTCCGACCCACTTTGGTACCCCTGTTCCTCGATAATCTGTAAAACTCAGATAAACATTGCTTATGATTGGAATATAGGAGAATATAAGCAAATGAAGCACAGGTATGACTAGAAAGGTAATAATAAGAATTTTACTACTTTTTGTTTTTTTCATATCTTCTCCTTTTCAAATCATAGGGGGTTGCAAAACGTAACATATATGCCTAAGTAATCACATACAAAACGTAATGCAACCCCCCCCTTTTATTACTTTATTTCACTTATTACTCTTTCCATTCAAGGCCAAGTTCTTCTTTATACATTGCATACGCCTTATTCTGTGCCTCTACTTGTTTTTCATAAGCTGACCAATCATTCGGATTCGCCATATCAAGAGCATCAAATAATAAGCCCACATATTTATAATCTGCCCATAAACCAGCTTCCGTTAAAATTTCTTGATTAGCCAGATAGTTTTCATCCTGTGCTGGAGAAAGTAGCACATTACATTTTCCTGCTTCTACCATTTCATCAATGATAGCATACAGCTCTGGAACAATTGGTTCTACACCCTTCTTATTGGCAATAAATCCACTGTCCGCAATAAATTTAGCATCATTGGCGATATATTCAATATATTCTCTTGCTGCTTCTTTATTCTTAGAGAATTTAGATATAGCCCAGTTATCAGCAGGAGCTGCTAGTACATACCTACCTTGGCCAAAATCTGGAGCTGGTGCAAATTTTATTATGGAAGGATCCTTGCCATCTGGTACACGTCCTTGAATTTGGGGTACAACCCATGAACCAAATAACATCATAGCTGCTCTTCCATAAGCCACACTATCCATAGCCACACCAAAATCTGTATAGATTTCAGGCTCAAAGTAGCCTTTTGCCTTCCACTCTGTATACATCTTAATGGTCTTACCAAAAGGTGCATCTTCACTAAATGGATTCTCTGTCTTTAAGCATTCTGCAAATACATTAGCATTCCCTGCCACATAACCTGCAAAATCCTGAACTGTGGCCAAAGGCCAATTTTCTATTCTATGTAAGGATATCGGGGTAACACCCATGGCCTTAATGGCTTCACACATATCATTAAACTCTGCTAAAGTAGCTGGTATCTCATTATATCCTGCTGCTTTTATAACTTCTTCATTATATACAACCGCTTGATTATATGCTCTTCCGGGCATAACACTATAGATATAATCTCCAACGGTAGGCATTGCTAGAGCATATTCACCATACTGCTCTATTCCTTCTTCAACCGTAAAGTATGGTTCCGCATAAGCAGCCCATTCTTCCAGACTCCAGTTTGGCGCTGTATATACATCTACACTGTCATCCTTAACCTGGAACAGAGGTCTTAGCTCATCTTCATTGGTAATAACATTTAGCTCAACAATCATTCCAGTCTCTTCCATAAAGCGATCCGTCAAATGTTTTAAATAAGCATAAGATTCATCTCGGTAAGTATTACCGTTCTCATCTTTCTTTTCCTCCCCTAGTACTCGGTTCCCCATATGGGTATAAACCCGAAGGGTAGTACCTGAAAAATCCGATTTTCCCTCATCTTTTGCCCTATCATTTCCATTATTCTTTGGCATCCTTCTTTGAATCACCGGACTTATCAGAACTAGAATCAGACTCATCGGATAGCTTCTTATCCGCCTCTTTGTCATCCTCGCCCTTGCAAGCTACCAATGAAAATGCAAGAATAACAGCCAAGAAAATAGCTAAGACTTTTTTAATCTTCATCTTAAATATAACCTCCTCATTTAATGATTAGATGCTAAATAGCAACTTAATTTTATTATATAGTAAATCAATTTTTAGTCATCATTAATTATTGNAATTAATATTCATTTTTTGCAAATATTATGCATTATTCATATATTTTTTTAAATTATTCAAGAACTTTGATGAATTATTTCAATTTATTACATTTTTTTTAGCTTTTATAACCCGATTTATAGATTAAATATTCAACTTAATTTTTTATATTTTATGAATTTCTATTGCCAGAAAGAGAAATTTCCTTTATGATTTACTTATATAATATTTTAATTTATTTATAATAGGGTTTAGGGGTGATATCTTGGAGTTCAAACAATCCTTTTTGAAAGCATTGCAAAGCAATACCAAGCTTACCAAAACAATTTCCTTAGATAATTATTTCCCTCACTTTACTACACCCTGGGAAGAGGCCATAGATAATTTACCCTATGTCCAAGCCTTTGGTCATATCCATGCCCTTTTTCCTTACTATTATGAGATATCCCAGCTCTCATCTTTTTGTTGCCTTTATACCGAGAGTGGATCCGGATCTTATATTTTCGACAAGGACTCTCAGATCCTTTCCTCTGGTACCCTCTTGCTCATCGATTGTATGGAACCACACAGAATAGAAATCAAACAATCCCCTTGGATTTATAAAGTTTTCTATATGAATGGACCTCTTCTTCCTTACCTCTATCAAAAAATTGTTGCCCAGCAAGGAAATCTCATTTATATGGAGAAAGATTCTAAAATTCCCATATTTCTTCAGCAGTTATACAAATATTTAAGTTTGGATACCTACTATTATAGACTCAAATCCTCAAAACTCATTCTGGATATATTATTTGAAATCATGCTAGAACAAAACAGAACTGGGAGCCCTTATATTCCAAACTATTTGCGAGAAATCAAAGAAGTTTTTGATCAACATTATCAAGAGGTATTTTCACTGGAAGCTTTGGAAGGAAAGTATCATATAAGCAAATATCGGATATGCCGAGAGTTTACGCAGTTTTTTGGTATTTCACCAATGAGGTATCTGAACAACAAAAGAATTGAGGTAGCAAAGTATGCCTTGACCCATTCNGATAAAAAAATTCATGAAATTGGAAGAATGGTGGGATATGAAAATACCAACCACTTGATTCGCCAGTTCAAAAAGAAAACCGGGCTTACTCCCTTGGTTTATCGGAAGCAGACACCGGTTACGAACGATTAGATTAACTGTTTCTCTTTTTTACACTATCCTTATATACTATCGTTCCTTCAACAATACTAACACCTGATTTGTAGATTTCTTTGTTTATTTTTTTGAGCAATATTTTAATGGATCTACGAGCCATTTCCTTAACATTTACATCATAGGTAGTAATACCAATATCACAAAGACCTGGATATAAATAATTATCAAAACCAACTACAGATATATCATGGGGAACTTTATAATTATGTTCCCTTAAAGTCTTAATTAATATACTAGCCGTCAGGTCACAATTGCATACAAAGGCGGTAGGCATTGGATTAGGCAACTGTATTTTAAATAAATTCACATCCCCAGTTTCCCAATCCCGGTCATCGATGACCCATTCCTTTAAGACCTTTTTTCCATGCTCCATAATGGATTTGCAATATCCAAAATACCGATCTGTAATACTACTTGTATATAGAAGTGTCCCCACATACGCGATATCTTCATGACCCATATCAAAAAGGTGATTGGTCAGCATATAAGTGCCATAGTAACCATCGGAAATTACTGCATCGCAATTACTGGACTCATCAAAGAAGTCAAGGCAAACGATGGGAATATCTACTTCTGCTCTTAATTTATTAATGTATCCACTTTCTGGTCGTCCCAAAAGAATTGCTCCATCGACTTTTCTCTCCTTAAGGAGTTTGGGTAAGACTTTCTCATTTTCATCCTCTGGACTTATTACTTCCAACATAGTAAAACATTCTTTTCGAACAGCTATAGTTGCCAATTCCTGATACATCATCCAATAAAAAGACTCATACTTACCGAAATATTTGTCAGGAACTATGATTCCTATATTGTAACCACCATTTTTCTTGGAATTTTTAACCTGAGATGGTTGTTTATAACCCAACTGTTTCGCTAAAGCCTTAATCTTTTCGCGCATCTCATCGCTAACACCCTTCTGTCCGGACAAAGCCTTCGAGACCGTAACTGTACTTACATTTAGTTTAGCAGCGATATCTGCCATCTTGACTTTCTTCCCCATAAGACCCCCACCCCCATTTTATTTTTTAGTTAATTTTAACTTTAATTTACTTAACTTAATTCTAATAAATGGGGTTAAATTTGTCAACATAAACCATAGAAAATTAGTTAATTAATCAAGATACTGAGCATTTTTGGGTACCGTATTATATGTTTTTTTAAAAGCTCTTGAAAAAGTGGAGTAGTTTTTAAATCCACTTTGATAACAGGCCTGGGTAATAGGCATCCCATTCTGTACAAGATTTTTAGCCAATAACAATCGCTTTTCCGTAATATAATTGCCTATGGTATAGCCAGTCTGTTCTTTAAAAAAATGCATCAGATAATATCGGCTTATAAAGAATTCTTCTGATAGTCGATCTATGGTGATATCCTCGGTTAAATGTTCATTAATAAAATCAATAATTTGAAGTATCTTGGGATTTCCCTTGTTGGAATCTAGATAATTGATATGATTGGATATGGCTGTTCGATTTAGCTGAATCATAAACTCCAGAAATAATATCTTCTGATATAACTCCTTGGCAAAAGCATGATCGGAAAATGAGTGCTCTAACTCTTGACAAACTTGATAAAGCTTACTCTTATCAATGGAATGAATTCTGAGTACATTGGAATGTTCTTCTTTCGCTCTCGTAAAGCAATAACTCAAACAATAATTTTCCGATGAATAGGCATCAAGAAATTGAGGAGATATGTAAAAAATAATTCTTTCATATTCAGAATTNTCNAGAATGGTAGGTCGATGAATTTCTCCCGCATTTACTAAAACGATATCATATGGCTTTAATAAATAATTCTTCCCTTCAATGGAGTAATTAATATTTCCCTTAAGTAATATCATGATTTTATTAAAATCATGATAGTGAAAGGAAAATTCTTTCCTTTCTTTATCAAGNATGTGAAATATTTTGAAATCATCCTCTAGGTATCCTAGTTTTTGAAAATCATTCATATGAAATCTCCATTCTATATTTACTCATCTAATCATTTTTCAATTACTCTCAACTATCATTTTCAATTATTCTCAACCATCGTTTCCAATCATTCAAAAAGCCCTTCCCAATCCTTCTACAATTCATTTACAAGCGTTCAACCGTTCAACAAATAACTTCCTATCCTTCTACGATTCATATACATATGTTCAACAAATCACTTCCAATTGTTCTACAAATCCCTTTCAATCGTCCAACAATTCATTCCAATCATTCAACAAATCACTTCCAATCCCTCTACAAATCACTTCCAATCGTTCTACAATTCACTTTCAATCATTCAGCAAATCATTCCCAATCATTCAATAAATTACTTCCAATCGTTCAAAATGCTGTTCCCGATCGTTCTATATTCATTCCCAATCGTTCGCAAATCATTTGTATATATTTAAAAAGGCAGGCTCCTTAGCACACTTACTTAATGCAAGCTTGGTTATCTCCCCTATTCGACAAAGTTTATAACCCATAGCCACTTATAAATAATTATATAGCATTATATGCAAGTTTCATAGCATTTTAGTTATATTTTTACAATAAAGTGTTTTATATAATAGAATTACAAGATAGAATTTCTATTAAAGGAGGAATCATCATGCAACTGACTGGTGTTTGGCTTCCCATCATAACTCCCTTTAAAAATGGTAAGATAGATTTTGACTCATATAAGAATTTAATTGATCATTATATGAATACAGGAATCAGTGGGATCATTCCCCTAGGTACTACCGGAGAAGTCCCAACCCTTAGTGATTTTGAATTCGAAGAAATGATCGAAATGACCATGGAATATGTAAACGGAAAACTTCCCGTCTATGTAGGTGTGGGAGGAAACAATACTGCAAAAGTACTAAAGAAGATTCAAATCGCTGAATATTATGATATACAAGGAATCCTATCGGTATGTCCTTATTACAATAAACCAAGCCAAGAAGGAATTTATCAACATTTTAAANCCATAGCAGAAGAGACCGATTTAAATATTATATTATATAATATCCCTTACCGTACTGGTGTGAATATAGAAAACGAAACCATCCACCGATTAGCAGCCATCAAAAATATTATCGGTTTAAAAGATGCTTGTGGGGATATAAAACAAACAATGTCCTTACTAATGGAACCTCCAGAGAATTTTTTCATTCTAACTGGGGAAGATATCTTTTTCTACCTCACTCTAACCATGGGAGGTCATGGAGGAATTCTTGCATCCTCCCATATAAAAACCGAATTGTTTGTTAAGGTATATAAAAAGATCAAAGAAGAAAATGATCATGAGGCTGCCTTTGATCTCTGGAAAGAACTCTACGACTTCATTCCATTATTATTCAAAGAGCCTAATCCTACTCCAATTAAATACTGCTTGTCAGAACAAGGCCTCATCCAATCTCCTGAAGTAAGACTTCCATTAACCCAGATAACAGAATCCTTAAAAAAACAGTTGGATCAAACTGTATTAGAGAAAATGCTGATTTATGTTTGATTATTTAAGTTGAAAACTGATATATGTTTTATTGTTACATTGAAAGCTGTTATATGTTTATTGTTAAGTTAAAAGCTG
>JGI24707J26582_10000832_pt1 | contig 24658 bp, 35 predicted proteins | sample BioPla1DNA1_FD_26582 | JGI IMG/M metagenome (IMG submission 26582)
CATTAAGACAGTACAAACGGATAACGGAACCGAGTTTTGCAATGATAACGGCAAACTCTCAGGCTTTCAAAAAGAATTAATGAAACTGGGAATCAGCCATAAAAGGACAGCTCCATATAGCCCATGGCAGAATGGCTGTGTAGAAAGAAGCCACAGAGAGGACGAAAGGCGTTTTTATCTCAATAGAAGGTTCAAAAGCGAAGAAGAAATGTACAAGGCATTTAATCGCTATGCGAATAGCTATAACAACATCTACCGAAAGATATTAAACTTCAAGAGTCCAAATGAGGTGGTAGAAGAATATTTCAGAAAAGCTGCTTAGGAACTATATTTTCTCTTCTGTTTTCATTAAGATACGCTGCGCTCTAAAGACCTTGACTAAAACATCAGAGAAAATGATTATCAGCTAACAGCTTTTATGCAACACTATTACCCAAGGGGTCTGTGTCACAAATGTTTGACTTCTCTACAATCGGGCGGAATGCGTCCCATCATATTTACTTGACATAAGCCGCGATATTGCTTATAATTCCTCTTGCTTAAAGGGGCATGGTGTAATGGCAACACGTGGGTCTCCAAAACCTTTGTTGAGAGTTCGAGTCTTTCTGCCCCTGCCAAGAGATAACCCCCTTGAAAACATTGCGTTTTCAAGGGGGTTTTGCGCATTATATGGCTTTTCACTCTTACTTTTATACTTTAGAGATTAAAAATACCCTTTGCAAACAACTACATTTTAGTCATATTATCATTTTTGCATTCTCTCCCATAACTTGCATTGTAAGCCTACAGTTGATTTCTAGGTTCTTATAATGATGTTAGAACATAAAACATTTTTTTGCACTAGCTATTGCTCTGTTTTATGGGTATACTCTATATGTGCTGTTCACAGCTGGAATTTCACTTTGCCTGTATTGTGTTTATTATGTTCCTCTTATGTTGTAAGGGTTAGCGTAATATAAACGGTTGTAAGAATGCTCTGGCAGTGAATATCTCATGAAATACATAAGTATTCAATACATAATGGAGGTTATAAAAAATGAAAGTTGTAATAATAGGCGGTGTGGCAGGCGGCGCAAGCTGCGCGGCGCGCCTAAGGAGGCTGGACGAAAAGGCGGAGATTGTCCTATTAGAGCGTGGAGATTATATTTCCTATGCCAATTGCGGATTGCCCTACCATGTAGGCGGTGTCATTGAGTCGCGCAATGAGCTGCTTTTGCAGACGCCGGAAGCGATGAAACAGCAGTTCCGCATAGATGTGCGAGTACGAAACGAAGCAATAGCTATAGACCGTGAGCAAAAAGTAGTCACAGTAAAGCGCCTTACCGACGACGAAATCTATCAGGAAAGTTATGATGTGCTTGTGTTATCCACAGGCTCTTCACCTTTGCGTCCGCCTATACCGGGCATTGAGTCTGAGCGCATTCACACACTTTGGACGGTAACGGATACTGACCGTATCTGTGCGCTCATCCAAAAGCAAAATATACAAAGCGCTGCTGTAATAGGCGGCGGCTTCATCGGTCTTGAAATGGCTGAGAACCTAAGATTGCTGGGGCTTAATGTATCACTAATCGAAATGCAAGATCAGGTAATGGCTCCCATGGATTATGAAATGGCTCAATTGCTGCACGAGAACATTGTACAAAACGGTGTAAAGCTGCATTTAAGCGACGGCGTTTCCTCTTTCAAGGAAGAAAACGGACAAGTATCAATTACTTTAAATAGCGGCAATGTAGTTTCTGCTGAAATGGTAATACTGTCTATAGGCGTTCACCCTAACGGAGAACTTGCCAAAGCAGAGGGATTGCAGGATAACGCCCGCGGCGGGATAATTGTGGATAAGCACCTTCGCACATCCGACCCGTCTATATACGCCGTGGGTGATGTAATTGAAGTAAACGATTTTGTTTTCGGCGAACCTACCATGGTGCCGCTTGCAGGACCTGCAAACAAGCAAGGTCGCATCGCTGCAGACAATATTGCAGGCGGACAGGAAACCTACGAAGCCACACAGGGTACATCTGTAGCCAAGGTGTTTGACCTAACCGCAGCAAGCACAGGCGCTAACGAAAAAACGCTACAAAAGCGAGGGCTCAAGCGCGGCACGGATTATGAAAGCGTTATCATAAACCAGAACTCACACGCTACCTATTACCCCGGCGCAACGCTTATGACGCTTAAACTGCTGTTTTCCATGGACGGTAAAAAGCTGTTCGGCGCGCAGATTGTGGGTCGCGACGGCGTAGATAAGCGCATAGACACGCTTGCTGTTGCCATTAGGCTAGGCGGCGGTGTAAAGGAATTGACAGAGCTGGAGCTTGCGTATGCGCCGCCCTATTCCTCTGCCAAAGACCCGGTAAATATGCTTGGCTTTGTAGCCCAGAATGTGCTTAAGGGGCTTGTACGCTTTGCGCCGTGGAATGTTGTAGAAACAAAAAAGGACGCTGTTTTGCTTGATGTACGAGATAGTATAGTAAATACCATGTACACTATACCCGGTAGCATACACATCCCGCTGGGTAATCTTCGCGAAAAACTGAACAGCCTTGATGCTAATAAGCCCATAGTTATACTCTGTCGCATAGGCGTGCGTGCATACAACGCAGCACGCATACTTGCTCAGCATGGCTTTACTGATGTGCGCGTGTATCCCGGCGGTACACACTTCTATCAATCCACACACTTTGAAAGTAATAGCTAAGTTCCTCCACTATTGTGGCGGTTTCCGAAAGCTAATATGTTGTTGATTTAGAATAACCCATTCCCTCTATTCGCCATAAATTAATTTGATTTTTTAATTTTTCAACTGCTTTTCTTGTTCATAAAACATGCCATAATGTATAAACCGCCTACGATTATGCAGGCGGTGAGTATTATATAGCTATGCTAAGTTTAAGAAACCATATGCTCTGTGGAGGCTAGCAGCTTTTCATAAAGCTCTTTTGCGGTTTCGGCGTCATCTGCACATGTGTTTACATATAGTTTAATCTTAGGCTCTGTGCCACTGGGGCGCACGCATACCCAGTGCCCACCCTCAAGCTCGTAGTATATTACATTGCTGGGAACGGTACCAAGAGGCGTTTCTGCGCCTGAAATATCTGTGCGTTTGCCTGATAGATAGTCCCTAACTGCAAGCACTTTGAAATCGCCTATTTTTTCGGGAACACCTTTACGCATATTAGCCATAATGTTTGCTATCTTCTCCTGCCCGTCCTTACCGGGGAGTGTTATTGATATTGTGTTCTCTTCCCAGTAGCCAAAGCGCTCATAAATTTCTATAAGCTTTTCATATAGGGTAGTACCTTCAAGCATACAAGCGCAAGCAGCTTCCGCTATCAGCAGGCTTGAGTTAACAGCATCCTTATCCCTGACATCGTTTGATGATAGATAGCCATAGCTTTCCTCAAAGCCGAATAGGAACACATGGGAGCCTGTATCGTCAAACTGCTGCATTTTTTCGCCTATGAACTTAAAGCCCGTAAGCGTATCAAATAGCGCAACGCCAAAATGGTCGCATATAGATTTTGCCAGCTGGGTAGATACTAAAGACTTGCATACAGCGCCGTTTTCAGGCAGCACTCCTCTTTCTTTGAGTGATGAAAGTATATGGTATAGAAGCAGCGCGCCTATTTGGTTGCCGTTTAATGTGCGGTAATTACCTTCACTATCCCTGACGCATAGACCCATGCGGTCACAATCCGGGTCGGTGCCTATCATAAAGGTTGCGCCTGCTTCCTTCGCAAGGGGTATTGCAAGGGCGAAAGTATCAGGTTCTTCAGGGTTGGGGGCATCTACGGTCGGGAATGTGCCATCAGGCAATTCCTGCTCTTTTACTACAATAACATTGGGTATACCCGCTTCCTTAAGTGCACGCCTAACGGGAATATTGCCCGTACCGTGCAAGGGGGTATATACAATAGCAAGTTTATCCCCATTTTCTTTAAGGAGTCCCGGCCTTACCTGTAGTGAAAGCACCATGTTGATATAGTCATCATCAACTTCTTTATTGCCTATATACTTAAGCAAGCCCTTATCAAGCGCTTCTTGTTCGTCCATGGGCAGGGCATCCTGATATGGTATTACTTTTAAAGCGGCGGTTACCTTGGCAGCTGCATCGGGAGATAGCTGAGCGCCGTCAGGACCATATACCTTGTAGCCATTATATTCCTTGGGGTTATGCGAGGCGGTTATGGCAACGCCCGCAGCACAGCCTAAGTGCCTTACAGCAAAGCTTAGCACGGGAACGGGGCGCAGGGCGTCAAACAGCAGCGCTTTAATCCCCCTATTTGCCAGTACCAACGCAGTTTCCTTGGCAAATTCCGGACTCATTATACGGCTGTCGTAGGCTATTACTACACCTTTTTCTGCATTTGCAGGGTCTTCATTAAGATATTCCGCAAAGCCCGCGGTTGCACGGCGTACATTGTATATATTCATGCGGTTTGTGCCGTAGCCGAGCACACCACGCATACCCGCAGTACCGAAGCTTAGCTCCTGATAGAACCTATCTTCGATCTCCTTTGGCTTATCAGCTATGGATTTAAGCTCCGCAACGAGCTTTTCATCGTCCTTAAACATAGTAAGCCAGTTATTATAAGTTTGCATAACGTCCATGTTATTCCCTCCTTCGGGTGATTTTGACCTCATTATAGTAAAAGTGGAGATATATGGCAAGCTTTTTACCTTTATTTTACAGCACATACGGACTTTAGCTTCCTTGACACTGCAAACGCCTACAATATATAATGCTCTTGAAAGGGGGTAGAGATGAAAAAAGCCTTAGCTATAATGCTGTGTATAATGCTCTGCATTGCTCTGCCCATTTCCGCTGAAGATACAAAAAATCCTGAGGATTTAAAACCATCAGACCTGCGAAGCGAATCCGCAATACTTATAAACGCCGATACAGGCGAAGTTCTTTTTGAAAAAGATGCAGATGTTCTGCGCTACCCCGCCTCCACAACAAAGATTATGACATTGCTGCTTGCAATAACCATGGGCGGCGATTTAGATAGAACCATTGTAACAAGCCAAAGCGCGCTTGATATACATGATGAGAACCCAGCGCTTATACCGCTTGAACTAGGGCAGGAAATAAGCCTTAGGGATTTAATAGCCGCAACAAAGGTATCATCGGGTAACGATGGCGCCAACCTTATAGCTGAAGCCATATCCGGCACGCAGCAGAGTTTTGTTGCGCTTATGAATGAAGCGGCGCAAAAATATGGCTGCACAAGCACTAATTTTACAAACGCGCACGGCTTACATAACGATTACCATGTAAGCACCGCAAGAGACCTAGCCATAATAGCAAGGGAGGCTATGAAAAACGAAGCTTTTAGGGAGATAGCTTCGCTTAGCAAGTTTACAGTAAAATCCAATAACAAAAACCAAGGCAAGAACCTATCAAGTAAAGACGATATATTCCTGCACCCTTCAACGGTTGAAGAGGAAATGGCTTACTACTACCCAGACGCAATAGGTATAAAAACAGGTTACCATACAAACGCAGGCTATTGCTATGTGGGAGCCGCTAAAAGGGAGGGCGTTTCGCTGATATCCGTAACTCTTAAATCCACAAGCTACAGACGCTGTTTTAGCGATACCATTAAACTATTTGAATATGGCTTTTCTCAGTTCATTTCAACAAGCATAGAGGAAATATATAAACAAAACCCAATGGCTATAGATATTTCATCATTCGCGCTTGATGATGATGCGCTCGGCAGGCTTGAGCTTTCTCTGCATAAGCTTGACCCGCTTGCAGATGACCACTTGGTTTACTCTAAAGGGCAAGAAGATACTTCGCTCTTAAACTACAAAAGGTATACACAGTTTGAGTTTACCCGCCCCCTTGAAGCGCCTATTGCTGCAGGGGAAGTTATAGGAATACTCAGCTATATTCCCGCAGGTTCTGAAGAACCTATAGAGTATGAGCTTATAGCAAGCAGGTCTATAAACAGAAGGCCTACAATAGCGCCCAGTCTTGATGAAATACGCCAGTATGCTGAAACTGACCCTAACCCTTTCCCGCCATTTTCTGTTGAGCTGTTGTTTATACTATCCCTGCCCGTGCTTGCGGTAGCTATAATATCTCATATATTGTATAAGCTTTTCACAAGAAAAAAGAAGCTTAAATACAAACAAAAAAGGCGATATTCAACCCGCTATTATAGGTAATACCGCCCTAAAGCAATCATATATTAGGATTTATTCCTCTCGTATATTAGCCTAAGACCGTTTAATGTAAGCGTGCCGTCTATATGCTCTATTGCGCTTGTTTCCGTTGCAATAAGGTGGGAAAATCCGCCGGTAGCTATAACCTTAACATTTGAGCAGGCTATTTCTTCTTTCATACGGTCAACAAGGTATTCAACCTGCCCTACATAACCGTATATTATTCCCGATTGAAGGTTAGATACAGTAGTCCTACCTATTACTTTTTCGGGCTTTACAAGCTCGTAATGAGGAAGTTTAGCAGTATTTTTAATAAGAGCTTCGCTTGCAACCTTTATTCCGGGGCATATACAACCGCCTAAAAAATCTCCCTTTTCGTTTACCGCTCCGAATGATGTGGCAGTGCCAAAATCAATATATATGCATGGTCCACCATACATATAGTATGCCGCAACCGCGTTGCATATCCTATCGCTGCCAAGTTCTTTGGGGTTTTCGTATTTTATATTTATGCCTGTTTTTATGCCGGGACCTACAAATACGGGCGTTGTATCAAAAAAATCCCTACACATATGCTCTACTGTGTAGTTTACAGTGGGCACAACGGAGGATATAATAATCCCCTTTACGTTTTCTATGGGCTCACCGACATGGCGAAACATGTCTTCCATGACTATGCCATACTCATCGCTTGTATACTGCCTATTTGTGGCTATACGCCAATATTGCTTTAGCTTGCCGCCTTCGTAAAGCCCGTTTTTTATATTGGTATTGCCTATGTCCATTGCAAGCAGCATGAGTTTATTCTCCTTTGCTATTATTGCGTGAAAGCGCCTTATATATGGGTGGAACAAGTAAAAAGGCTACGAATGCTTCCGCTCCACCTGCTATAAAGCCGGTACCCAGTATAAGCGCCATTATTTTAGCGGCATCAAGCCCTGAAATGGAATAAAACAGCCACATCAACCCTAAATACATAACAGTATTAGTTAGCGATGCGGCAAAAGCCGATATACCAGCAGAATATTTTTGAAATACAACGTGCGCAACAATTGGCACTAGTAGCCTTGGAATATAGCACATTAGAATAGCAAGCACAGGGGACGCGGCAAACAGGTTTGCTGCCAGCATACTTGGCGCCATCATACCAAGGCCAAGCATACTTATCATACTCACCGTGCCGAACAGAAAGCCGTAAAGTATGCCCTGTTTTATTCCCATAATTAGCGTACCCGCTATTACGGGTATGCAAAGAGTTGTAATGTTTATAAAGCCAAGCGGTATAAGCCCTAGCGGGGTCAGCCCCAGCACTATTATTATACCTGCGAGCATTGCGTTTAGGGCGAGCTTACCTGTTTTGTTCATACTTACCTCCGTTCAAGTTCGTAAAAGATACCTGACGATACTCAAAATAAAAATCAAAGTCCAATCCTTACGGTATCGGCTGTAAAATTATAGCAAGCCTGTATACACTTGTCAAAATATGTGGTTTTTTAATTTTATTTCAGTTTTTTAGCAGTTTAAGCCATTTCCTCTGCCTATGAGCATAAAAGCATTTTGCCCACAGGGATACTAATGGCGTTTTCCAGCCTGCTTTAATTTCTACTATATCTGTGTATTTGGTGCTATTATCGTCTATTTTTTCTATTATTATCTCGTGGTTCCATACGGGTACATGTTTGTTTCTCTCATGTGTATAAATGCCTTCTTCTAGGCTAAACCTAAGTACTTTAATGTTATGCACCCCAAAGGGTATTATGCCAAACAGCTTAAAATTATACGCGGTTTCTGTACCCACCTTCCATATAGATATATCATCCCCATTTACAGGGGTAAAAGTAGCAAGCGGATAGGCAACATACTGCAAGGTTTTTAGCTGCTGAAGCCTTTCAAAAACTTCATTTTTGCCGGCAGGAAACACGGATGATCTTTTTACTATCAATATCCTTCAACTCCTATATTTTTTCACCTATCTATTCACAAGCAAAAGGCAGGCTTTTCGCGCCTGCCCTTGCTTTGTTTAATATTAGGGACCTACCTTTGTTTCGGGTACCTTATAGGGTTCTTTTTCAACATGGGTTATGCGACCCTCTATATCAATATTTACTACGCCTATATGCCTTATGTATTCTATAAAGGCTTCGTCTAGTGTGCCTTGGTAGAGCAGCAGCGGGCAATCCTTAAGCATTTCATAGCCATCGCCGCCGGCTGCAAGGAAGTCATTAGTAACAAGCGTGTATTTCTTGTCGGGCTCAATGGCTTCGCCGTTTATTTCCATTTCAACTACACGGCTACCTGCCTCTTTCGCAGGGTCAAACACCAGTTTGCCGCCGCCTATCTGCGGGAAACCGCCGTTTGTTTCGGGATATTTGCTAAGCCCGTGCTCCATTGCTTTAAGAATTGCATCGCCCGTGGCTTCAATAACAACAACGCTGTTTCCAAAGGGGAATACTTCTATTATGTTGCCCTGGGTTATATCGCCCTTGTCTATGCTTGTGCGTATGCCGCCGCCGTTTGTAAAGGCAAAATCTGCTTCAGAGTACCATAGCAGCGCATTTGTAGCGAGGTTGCCAAGGTTGGTTTCGCCTGTACGGTTGGTTTCCCTCTCGCCGTCTAACAAAACTTCGGTCTTGCCTATTACGGTATTCAGCAGCTCTTCCTGCTTTGCTTTAAGGTCTGCGATAAGCTTTGCTATATCCTCATCAGGGGTATAATTCTGCGCTTCTTCAAAGCTTATGGGGTTAGCCTTGCATACTACGCCATCATCCGTAAAGCTCATCTCTACCCTGCCTATTTCGCTCATATGCCCGCCTGCGCTTACTATAAGCGCTGCACCTTCAACCTGCTTGATATCAGCAAAAGCCGTATGGCTATGACCATCTACCACGAGGTCTACACCGGGAATAGTAGCAAGTACCGAGCTGTTGGGTACATAGGCGTCGTCCGCACCCCAGTGTGCAAGCACTATTACAGCATCTGTTTCGTCTTTAAGCGCATCTACTATAGAATTTAGCACATCATAGTTTTTAAAATCAAGGTCCTTTATTTTGTCAGGGTGTATGGCGGTTTTCATATCCGGGTTCGCAGCGCCTACAACGCCTATCTTCCTGCCGCCTTTTTCTAGTATTACAAAAGGCGCAAATGCGGCTTCTTCTCCCTTATAGATGTTTGCATTTACGAGCTTAAACGCCATAGACTTTTCAAGCTCCAAAAGACGTTCGTAACCATAGTTAAAGTCGTGGTTGCCTGGTGTCATAGCACCGTAGCCTGCAAGGTTCATTATTTCTACTATGCTCTCGCCCTGAGTTAGGTTTGCAAACGATGTTCCGTGCAGCGTATCGCCCGCATCTAGCAGTAAAACTTCGCCGTCTTTTCTATGCTCATTTGCTATTGCCGCTAATAGCGGATAGCCAATCTGGTCTTTATCGTTGCCTTCAACTCTAGCATGTATGTCGTTTGTGTGGATTATTGTGATACTTTCTGCCTTGGTAACTTCTTCATCTTCAGACTTTTCCTGCGCCTCTAGCAGCTCAGCATCTACAATTTCAAGCTCCGTCATCATGGCGGCTAGGTTGTTTTCTGCTGCCTCAAGCTCATCTTCTAAAGCAGTCTTGGCTTTTTCTAGCTCCTCTTTTTCTGCTTGAAGAAATTCTATGCTCTGCTTTGCATGTTCAAGTTCCGTTTCTAAAGTTGCAGCATTTTCTTCAAGAGCACTTGTTTTGGCAGACAGTTCTTCTTTTTCAAGCTTTACCGCTTCCAGTGCATTTTGAAGCGCAATAAGGCTTTCGCCCTTTACTTTTGCTTCCGCTGTTAGCTTTTTAAGCGCCTCTTCGTCTGTCTTCGCGGCTTCAAGCTCGGATGTTTTTTCCTCAAGTGCCTGTTTTTCAGCCAAGAGAGCTTCTTTCTCCAGCTTTACCGCCTCATGTCCCTTTTGGAGCGCAATAAGGCTTTCGCCCTTTACTTTTGCTTCTGCTGTTAGCTTTTTAAGAGCCTCTTCGTTTGCCTTCGCAGCTTCTTCAAGCTCTGTTATCTTTTCTTCCAGTGCTTTTTTCTCTTCTGCGATTTTTTCTTTTTCCGCTTCAATATCGCCTAGTTTTTTTGCTTCTTCCTCATCCGCCTTAAGTTTCGCATTAAGGCTGTCTACTTCGCCTGTTAAAGTTTCAACCTGCTGAGCCAGAGTGTCTTTTTCGCTTACTAGGGTGTTCTTCTGGCTGATAAGTGCGCCTATCGCTATTGCCGCAACCAATATTACAGCTAGCATTATGGCAGTTGTGCGTTTCATTTCGATTCCTCCTTTTTAGATATCCATTCTGTAAGTGTTTCCTCATCAAAACCGATGATTATGCGCCTACCCATCCTTATTATAGGTGTCTTTAAAAACTCCGGATTTTCAGATAGATAGGAAAGGATTCTGTCCCCATCGCTAGTATAGCTTATGGGGTGCTCCTTCACCTTTGGGTTGGAGCTATCTATGAGCGACTTTATTCCCCCTTTATATGCAAAAAGCTCCAACTCTTTCATGCCGAGCTGGTGCTTTTTCATATCTACAACTTGAAAAGCTATCCTGCGTTCCTTAAGGAAACGCTGCGCCTTTTGTACTTCAAAATTTTTCTTGTATTGATAAATCATTATGTTCATGCTTTATCCTCGCCGAGGAAATATAATTCCACATTGTTTGACCCGTCTTCCCACAGCTTATCAAGGCGATAGTACTCCCTGTCCTCCGGATGGAAAAGGTGGATTACAAAGTAGTTATAATCAAGCACCACCCAGCGACCCTCATTATAGCCTTCCTGCCGCCTTATTTCAAAGCCAAGTTCCATAGCCTTAGAATCAATATACTCGGCTAAAGCTTTAACATGCAGGCTGTTAGTTCCCGAAGCTATAAGGAGATAGTCGGTAAGTATGGTAAGGTGCGATACCTTGAGCAGCTCAATTTGCTGCGCCTTTCTGTCAAACAGGTGCTGTGCCAATTTGATAACAGCGGAAGAGTCGTTTTTTTGCATTATACCTCCTGATGTATTCTGGTAAGTTTTTTAAGTAGGTCGTCTATAGCATCCTGCGCTTTCATTGAGTACTTTCCGCCTATAGACAGTATGTAGGATTTTGTAGTCCTGAGGCTTGCAAGCGCGGCTGATTTAAGGTCGCATTTGGCGAGGATACGTATTTCCTCAAGCCCCGGGTATTTAGGTCTTAGCGGCTCTATAGAATCGGCGAGCAGCACGCAAAGCTCCACATCTGTCATGTTAGGGCGCCCTACTGTATGGTAGGTGATGGCATTAAGTATATCCTTATCCCTTATGCCGTAGCTGCTCTTAGCTATATATGCGCCCACCACCCCATGCAATAGTGCGGGCGATGACAGGACTTCCCCATCTTCCGTAAGGAACTTATCACGCGCAATCTTCTGCATTGCGGAGTGGGTCATGCACTTGGCGCAGTCGTGCAGCATGGCTGCAACGCTGGTCTTGAGCATAGGAGCATCGTGTCTATAGGCAAGGTCTACCGCGGTTTTTCTTACGGAAATAGTGTGCTTAAGCCTTGACTGGCTTAGCACGGGCTTTAGCATAGCCTTATAATTAGGCAGATAATAACCTTTCCTTGCTATAGCGTGCATCACACGAGACGGCACCCACTCCGGCACATCGTTAAAGAGGGAAATCTGCTCTCTAACCTGCTCTGATGAGGGAATTGTGCTGAGCTTTCTTAAAAATATGCTATGCGCCCCTCTACCTTGTGCCAATTGTACCACTTTTTCACTCGAATAGCCAACTCGGGAATAAACAATTAACGCCTTAACAGCAGGTAATAAATATATGCCTGCAAAGTTCGTTATACGGCTTAACCTATCCATTCCCATTATGGGAAATACCGCGGCATCACCATGCCTTTCCTGCACGAGGGATAGTATTTCTATAAGCGAATCCTCCGTAACAAGAGGTATTGTGGAAGATAAAAGCTTTATACTATCTGAAACGCATTTTCCTATAAGCTTTCGCCTTTTTTTAAGGCTTAATACGGGTGTGTATTCGGAAGATTCGGGCAGTGGATAAAGGTATACAGTATCAAGACGGTACACCTTCTGCGCGTCCCGCACCATAGCTAGGTGTCCTAAGTGTATGGGATCAAAATAACCTAGCATAAGCCCTATACGCTCCAAAAGCTCCACTCCCTTCGTACTTATATTATAACCCATGCAGCTATAAAAACAAACACAAAAAAAGAGCCGTTTAAATTCGGCTCCTAAGTATAAGCTTTATACCATCTCTATGATGACCATTTCGGCCGCATCGCCACGGCGCGGTCCTAGGCGATATATGCGCGTATAGCCGCCGGCGGAGTTCTTTTCTTCGTTGCGCTTACGATATTTGGGACCGTACTCGCGGAAAAGTTTTTCCACCAAGGGGTACTTTACATCCTGCGTGCGCTCTTTATAATCGCTCTTGCTTTCGCCCTTTAGCTTGGGCTCCTTTACATCATATACATAGGACATTATCATACGCCTTGCATGAAGCTTAGAAGGCAAATCGTTTGTAACTTCAATCTTTACAATCTGTCCTTTTTCGTTGTGGTATTCTTTAGTTGCCTGCACGGTATTATCATACTCGCGGACGGCAAGCGTGACCAGCCTTTCCGCCATACGGCGAACTTCCTTTGCACGGTGGAGAGTAGTCTCTATACGCCCGTGCCACAGAAGAGCGGTAACTTGGTTACGCAGCAGCGCCTTGCGTTGATCCGCCGGCCGTCCAAGCTTTCGTTGTGCCATAGTATTTCCTCCTTCGCCCGTATGGGCTGATTATTCTTCGGGTTTACGAAGTGAAAGACCTAAAAGCGCAAGCTTTTCATCCACTTCTTCTAAACTCTTCTTACCTAGATTGCGTACCTTCATCATTTCCTCAGGGGTTTTGTTTATAAGCTCCCCAACGGTGTTTATTTCGGCGCGCTTTAGGCAGTTGAAAGCACGGACGGATAGGTCGAGTTCCTCGATTGTCATATCATCGTAGCGTGCATCATCTTCGATTTCGGGTTCCTCGTCCGGAGTAACCAGCGGACGATCCTTAAGTTCAACAAATATTGAGAGCTGGTCAACCAACACCTTTGCCGCGATGCCAACGGCTTCTTCGGGTGTTAGACTGCCATTAGTCCATACCTCAAGCAGCAGCTTATCATAGTCCATTGCCTGACCTACACGGGTATCCTCTACCTTGTAGTTCACCTTACGCAGAGGCGTATACACGGAATCTACAGGTATTACACCTATAGGCATGGGGTTTTGCTTGTTACGCTCTGCCGGTACATAACCTCTGCCACTATCCAGAGTCATCCAGATATGCAGCTTTGCATCTTTGCTTAGCGTAGCTATATGAAGGTCGGGGTTTACTACCTCTACCTCGCTGTCTACGCGTATATCTGCAGCTGTTACTTTGCATGGACCTACGGCGCTTATTTCAAGTATCTTAGGCTGGTCGGTATGCAGCCTTACAGCAAGCTCCTTAATATTGAGTATGATTTCAGTAACATCCTCTTTTACACCGGGGACGGTGGAAAACTCATGCTGTACGCCTTCGATATTAATACTTGTAACGGCAGCGCCGGGAAGTGAGCTTAAAAGTACTCTGCGCAGGGCATTGCCAAGCGTATGACCAAAGCCGCGTTCCAGAGGCTCTACTTTGAAGCAGGCATAGTGCTCTCGCTCATTATGTTTTATACGCTCTATATTGACATCTACAAACACGCCAAACTTCCTCCTTCGTTATTATTATTGAAAGCCATCATTAACGAGAATAGAATTCGACGATCATGTTTTCCTGTAAGCTGAAATCAACATCATCACGCTCAGGAAGAGCAATTACACTTACGCTTAGCTTATCCGCATCTACTGAAAGCCACTTGGGTATAATGCGGGATGAGCCTTCACGTACTATTTTGAAATACTCTAGATTATGGCTGCGCTTGCGTACGGTTACTACTTGGTTTTCCCTTACGGTAAAGGAAGGTATATCAACCTTTTCGCCGTCAACCAGGAAATGACCGTGGTTTACGAGCTGCCTGGCATGTGCCCTAGATGTGGCAAAGCCTGCTCTATATACTACATTATCGAGCCTGCGCTCAAGCAGTTGCAACAGGTTTTCGCCTGTAACGCCTTTCATCTTTGTTGCGCGGTTATAGGTGCGCTTAAACTGCGTTTCAAGCAGACCATATGCTCTGCGTGCCTTTTGTTTTTCGCGAAGCTGTAAGCCGTATTCGCTCATCTTACGCTGACGGGATTGACCATGCTGTCCCGGCGGTGTGGGGCGCTTGCTCAGTGCACATTTCTGTGAATAGCACTTTTCGCCCTTCAGGAAGAGCTTGGTGCCCTCACGACGGCATTTACGGCAAACTGCGTTTGTATATCGTGCCATATTCGGACCTCCTTTTATACTCTTCTGCGTTTAGGCGGACGGCATCCGTTGTGCGGAATGGGCGTCACATCCTTAATCATGGTTACTTCAAGACCGGCGGTCTGGAGCGAGCGGATAGCCGCTTCCCTGCCTGAACCTGGGCCCTTTACAAAAACATCCACCGTACGAAGACCGAACTCCGCCGCTGCCTTGGCTGCGGTTTCAGCAGCTGTTTGCGCTGCGAAGGGGGTTGACTTCTTGTTACCCCTGAAACCCATACCGCCGGCTGAAGCCCAGCTCAGGGCATTGCCCTGCGTATCGGTGATGGTTACTATGGTGTTGTTAAATGAAGAGCGGATATGCACTACGCCGCGTTCTACGAATTTCTTCTCACGGCGACGGCGCGATGCCCTCTTCAACTTTGGTTTTGCCATATTATAATTTCCTCCGTATTATGCTGATATCAGATTACCTGCCGGGTTTCTTCTTGCCGGCAACTTGCTGCTTTTTAGGGCCCTTGCGTGTACGGGCATTCTGTTTAGTGTTCTGCCCGCGTACGGGGAGCCCGCGCCTGTGGCGAACGCCTCTATAGCTGCCGATTTCCATCAAGCGCTTTATATTAAGGGATACTTCACGGCGTAAATCACCTTCCACCTTAGTATGATGCTCGATATAATCACGCAGCTTACTGATATCATTTTCGGAGAGGTCCTTTACGCGAATGTTAGGATCGATCTGTGTTTCTGCAAGTATTTTGCGCGAGACTGAAACACCTATACCATATATATAGGTTAAACCTATCTCAACGCGCTTTTCTCTTGGCAGGTCGACGCCTGCAATACGTGCCATGTGTAGGATACACCTCCAAATGAATTTTAATTTTTTGCCGCTTCATGCGGCGATATATGATAAAACCGCAAAGTCCCAGCTAAAAAGCCGGGCAGCCGCCCTTGCGGTCTACCTTCTTATCAACCCTGCTTCTGTTTGTGCTTTGGATTTTCGCAGATTACCATTATACGACCTTTGCGCCTGATAATCTTGCATTTTTCACAAATAGGTTTTACTGAGGGACGTACTTTCATGTCTGTCTACTCCTTTGTAAAATTATAACGAACTCAGTTCTTGCTACGCCAGGTGATACGCCCACGGGTTAGGTCGTAGGGCGACAGCTCGACAGTAACTTTATCCCCCGGATATATGCGTATAAAGTGCATACGCATTTTACCGGAAATATGCGCAGTAATGCGGTGCCCGTTTGCAAGTTCAACGCTGAACATGGCATTGGGCAATGCCTCTACCACCTTTCCTTCTAGTTCTATCACATCTTCTTTCGGCAAATCATAGCCTCCTTTATTCGCCTTGCTTATCTTCTGCTTCCAGCTTAATTATCGCCTTTCTAACATCGCTATCTTTAAGGCGGCTCGCCTTAAACAGTTCGAGTAGCTCAGGCAATTCGTGAGGAAGCGCTCTTAGGTGTTTACGCCGTTTCTTCTTCGGACGGCAGAGTTTACGCAGCTTGCCATCGCATATGACGACAAAATCGGCGTCCACTTCATATAATACCATAAAAAGCCTGTTCTTGTCACGACCTTTTAAGGATTTGGCGACTATGCCCGGTTTTATATCGGGCTTCATCAGCTTTCCGAAGTGGAGAGGTAGTCCTCCCATGAAAAGCCGGGGTAGCTTAGTAACTCCGGCAAACCATCGCCAATTAGTATAGTATGCTCGTAGTGCGAGCAGGGGGAACCGTCGATAGTGCTTATAGTCCAGCCGTCCTGATGAATCATTATATCGTAGCTGCCCATTGAAATCATCGGCTCAAGCGCAATGGTCATGCCTTTTTTAAGGCGCAACCCCTTACCTTTTTCGCCGAAGTTGGGTACATTAGGGTCCTCATGCATATTCCTGCCTATGCCATGCCCTGTTAGCTCCCTTATAACGCCGTAGTTATTCTGTTCGGCAAGGCTCTGTATAGCATGACCTATGTCGCCTAAGCGGTTACCCGCTACTGCCATACGCGCCCCTTCAAAGAAACACTGACGGGTTATGTCGATTAAGTGTTGCTTTTCCGGCGCTATGTTTCCAATAGGCACAGTTATAGCGCTATCCGACTGCCAGCCGTCAAGCTCCACGCCACAATCAATGCTGAGTATGCTGCCCTCTGTAAGCACGGCTGAATCGGAAGGTATTCCATGCACCACAACATCGTCAATAGATGTGCATATAGATGCCGGAAAACCACGATAGTTAAGAAAGGAAGGCGTAGCTCCCGCGCGGCGTATAAGCTCTTCTGCGTAAGCGTCAAGCGCTGCGGTAGTCATACCGGGGCGCACAGCCTCTGCAAGTTTGCCTAAAATCTCATGCAGGAGCGCACCGGCTTTACGCATCTTCTCTATCTGCCTATCGTTTCGGATATAAATCATGAGTATACACCCAGTGCAGATAGTATTTTAGCGAAGTTTTCTTCTATGCTGCCGTCAACATCTATTGAAACAAGCAATCCCTTTTTGCGGTAGTATTCCTCAAGAGGGCTTGTCATTTCGTGATATATTTTAAGCCTATTGCGTATAGTTGATTCCTCATCATCCTTACGGATAACAAGTTCCGTACCGCATTTTGAGCATAGTTTTTCATCGCCTATAACTGAAACATGGTAGGTTGCAGAACAGCTTGGGCACACGCGCCTGCCTGACATACGGGCAATGCTTTTTTCATCGTCCAGTATGAGGTCAATTACTGCTTCAATTTTAGCTATGCTATCCAGCGCTTCAGCTTGAGCAATAGTACGCGGGAAGCCGTCTAAAATGTAGCCGTTTTCGCAATCAGGTTCGCTTAGTCTTTCCTTAACCATTGCTATTACAAGTGAATCAGGTACAAGTTCTCCCGCATTGACAAAGGCTTTAGCTTTCTTCCCAAGCTCTGTTCCTTCCTTTATGTTGCTGCGGAGCATGTCTCCAGTTGAAATTTGCGGGATAGAATATTTTTTTTGAATCAGCCCTGCCATAGTACCCTTACCTGACCCGGGAGGTCCTAGCAAAATAATATTCATACCATCACCTACTATAGGAAGCCCTTGTAGTTGCGCATTACCATCTGTGCTTCAAGCTGGCGTACGGTTTCCATGGATACGCTTACCGCTATAAGTATTGATGAAGCGGCGAAGGGTATCTGAACATTTAACCATACATATAGTAGCGTTGGCAGTGTTGCCAGTATCGCAAGGAATATACCCGCGAACAACACTAGCCTTGTGGTTATACGCTGCAGGAAATCTGCGGTGTTTTTACCTGACCTTATGCCGGGTATGGTACCGCCCTGCTGGTTTATATTTTTAGCAATTTCCTGCGGGTTAAAGCTTATGGAAGAGTAGAAATAGGTAAATGCTACTATAAGCAGCGAAGTAATCATCTGATACAGCCACGATGTCTGGCTCATGTTATTCTGCCACCAGTTATACGCCGGAGTATTAGTACCAAATATCGCTATTATAGTACCCGGCATTGCCATAAATGAGTGAGCGAATATAAGAGGCAACACGCCTACAGACAAAACCTTAAGCGGAATATGTGAGCTCTGCCCGCCGTACATTTTACGACCCACCACGCGCTTTGCATATTGCACGGGTATTCTGCGCTCGCCAAGGTCTATAAATGTAACTGTGGTTACAAGTACCAGTGTAAACAGCAACAGTACCACAAACTGAACCACAGTAGTATTCCCCTGTGATACTCCAAGCACCGTTAAGAGTGCGGTTAGTATACCGTTAAACAGGTTTGAGATAATACCTGCGAAAATCAGCATTGATATACCGTTGCCTATGCCATTCGCCGTTACCCTTTCACCAATCCACATGGCAAGTGCAGTACCGCCCGCCATGGCTACGCCTATTGAAAGCTTGCCGAAGAAGTTATTGTACTCCGGTATTAATACCTTCTGCTGCTGGGCTATGCCCATTGACGCTGACTGAAGACCGGATACTATACCTATCGACTGTATTACCGCTAGGACTATAGTCGTGTAGCGAGTTATACGGTTGATTTTTTCCTTGCCCTCTTCGCCGCCTTCCTTTGCAAGACGCTCAAGCGCAGGTATGGCAAAGGTGAGCAGCTGGATTATAATGCTGGCGTTTATGTACGGGGTGATACCCATAGCCATAATCGTCATCTGGGAGAAAGCGTTACCCGTCATCATGTTGACTAGGTTTAAGGCGTCAAACTGTTGAGATACCTCTTGAACGACGCTCGCATTTATGCCGGGTACCGGCACAACCGAAACGAGGCGGTAGACAAGCAACATAAAGAAGGTATAGAGGAGCTTTTTGCGTACCTCAGGTACTCTCCATGCGCTACGAAGTGTATCCCACATATTATACCTCCTTAGCAGCCCCGCCTGCTTGTTCTATTTTTTCTTTCGCTGTATTTGTAAACTTAACGGCTTCAACGGTGAGCTTTTTGGTAAGCTCGCCATCTCCAAGAACTTTAAGACCGTCCTTGCCCTTTTTGATTATGCCGGCCTTTTTAAGTACATCAAAGTTAATCAGGCTGCCATTATCGAAGGATTCCAGTTCTTTAACATTTACAGTAGCATATTCCTTTGAGAAAATATTTACAAAGCCGGACTTTGGAACACGCCTAATGAGTGGCATCTGTCCGCCTTCAAAGCCGGGACCTTTGCCGCCTTTGCGTGCCTTTGCGCCCTTATGGCCCTTGCCGCTTGTCTTGCCGAAACCCGAGGACATTCCACGCCCTAAGCGCTTGGCTTTCTTGGTGGAACCAGGAGCCGGCCTTAAATCATTTAATTTCATCAGTTATCACCCTCCTTGAGTTCTTCGACTTCTACCAGGTGTTTTACCGTAAAAATCTGACCGCGAATGCAAGGATTGTCGGGCTTAATTACTGTTTGACCTATCTTCCTAAGACCCAGCGCCTTGACTGTGTCCTTCTGGTTTTGTTTCCTTGCTATGGTGGATTTTTTTAAAGTAATTTTTAAACTCATATTACCCTCCTAGCCGAGTATCTCTTCAACCGTCTTGCCGCGCAAACGCGCCACATGTTCAGCCGAGCGGAGGAGCTTAAGACCTTCTACCGTAGCTTTTACGGTATTTACCGGATTGCTGGAGCCAAAGCTCTTTGTGCGAATATCACGAATACCGGCAAGCTCCAGCACTGCCCTAGCAGCGCCGCCTGCGATAACGCCTGCACCCTCTTCAGCCGGCAAGAGTACTACCTTGCTGGTTCCAAAGTAACCCTCCGCCTGGTGGGGTATGGTAGTATCTTTAAGAGGTACATTAATTAGATGCTTTTTGGCATCCTGCACCGCCTTGCGGATAGCTTCGGGTATTTCAACCGCCTTGCCGACGCCTGCGCCAACCCTGCCTGCTTCATCGCCTATAACTACAAGCGCTGAAAAGCGTATATTGCGCCCACCCTTAACCGTTTTGCTAACGCGGTTTACCGCAACGAGTTTCTCTTTAAATTCGCTCTCCGGTTCCTGCTGGCGACGATTCTGTCTACGATCCTGTTTGCGAGCCATGCGATTTCCTTCCTCCTGTTAAAATTTTAGTCCGGCTTCACGCGCGCCGTCCGCAAGAGATGCTACGCGCCCCTTGTAGACATAACCGCCACGGTCGAACACAACGCTTGTAACGCCGGCTTCCATCGCACGCTCCGCAACGGTTTTGCCGACGAGCTTGGATGTTTCGACTTTGTTTTTGCCTTCGGCTTTTTTCTTAAGCGCCTCTTCCATTGAAGAAGCCTGCGCTATGGTAAAGCCCTTAGTATCATCTATTACTTGCGCATAGATATAGTTATTGCTGCGGAAAACACACAGGCGCGGTACCTCCGGGGTGCCGCTTATCTTCCTGCGTATACGCGCGTGGCGTATGCGGCGCTGCGCATTTTTATCGCGTTTTTTGAACATATGCGTTCACTCCCTTCTTTTATTTGCCTGCCTTGCCTTCCTTGCGGCGTATATGTTCGCCCCTATAGCGTATGCCCTTGCCAAGATAGGGTTCGGGTTTACGCACGGCGCGTATATCTGCTGCAAGGTTGCCGACAACCTGCTTGTTTATGCCTTTTACTACTATGGTGGTAGCATTGGGGGTTTCAAAGGTAATTCCTTCAGGCGCTTCAAACACCACGGGGTGTGAGTAACCTGCATTAACTGTGAGCTTTTTACCTTCTACCTGCGCGCGGTAACCGGTACCGACGATTTCAAGTACCTTTTCGTAACCATCTGTAACGCCTACCACCAAATTATTTACTAGTGAGCGGTAAAGACCGTGCTTTGCCTTATGCGGCTTAGCGTTGCTCGGACGCTCTATTATAAGGTGATCATCCTGTTGCTTTATGGTAAAATCGCTCTGAACTTGCTGTGAAAGCGTGCCTTTTGGTCCCTTTACAGTTACTAGGTTTTCATCGCTTATGGTAACCGTAACGCCTTTTGGCACGGCTATCGGTTCTTTTCCGACACGAGACATCAATACACCTCCTAGCCTTACATTACCAAATATAAGCCATCACTTCGCCACCGAGCCTGGCTTGTCTGGCAGCTCGATCGGTCATGAGGCCTTTGGAAGTTGAGATAATTGCTATGCCCAGTCCTCCCAGTACCTTGGGAAGATCCTCGCATTTCGCATAAACCCTAAGACCGGGTTTTGAAATCCTGCGAAGGCCGGCAATTACCGGGTTTTTGTGTTCATCAATATATTTTATTGCAAGCTTTATCTGACCTTGAACGCCATCGTCGATAAATTCATAGCTTTTTATGTAGCCTTCATCGTAAAGGATTTTTGCTATAGCTTTTTTCGTCTTGCTTGCAGGTATCATTACCGTATCATGCTTGGCGACCTGTGCATTGCGTATCCTAGTTAGCATGTCGGCGATCGGATCGGTTATATTCATCTAGTTATCCTCCTTTTCCCTAATGCTTACCAGCTTGCCTTGCGTACGCCGGGTATCTGCCCTTTATATGCCAGTTCACGGAAACATATGCGGCATATGCCATAGCGGCGAAGCACTGCATGGGGACGCCCGCAAATGCGGCAACGGGTATATGCACGGGTTGAGAACTTAGGCTTTCTCTGTTGGCTTACTCTCATGCTCTTTTTTGCCATATTCTTTCCCTCCCTTACTGTGCAAACGGCATTCCAAGGAGTGAAAGCAGTTCCTTGGCTTCTTCGTCCGTTTTTGCCGTGGTTACGAATATCATTTCAAAACCGCGTATTTTTTCAACATTATCGTAGTTTATCTCGGGGAATATTAGCTGTTCCCTGATACCAAGGGCATAGTTGCCCCTGCCGTCAAAGGCTTTGTTTGATACGCCTCTAAAGTCGCGAACGCGCGGGAGCGCTATGCTGACTAGGCGGTCAAAGAATTCTTCCATTCTATCGCCGCGCAGCGTTACCTTTGCGCCGACATTCATCCCCTCGCGCAGCTTAAAGTTTGCGACGGACTTCTTAGCCTTTATTACAATCGGCTTTTGACCGGAGATATCAGCAATCTCGGAAACCGCGCTCTCAAGGAGCTTGGGGTTATCCTTGCAATCGCCAAGACCGATGTTGATGACTATCTTAGCGAGCTTGGGGACTTCCATAATGTTCTTGTAGCCGAACTTTTTTTGAAGGGCGGGTACAGCTTCAGATAAATATTTTTCTTTAATTCTTGTTGCCATTTACCTTTCCTCCTAATCCATTTGCTCGCCGCATTTTTTGCACATGCGGACTTTTTTACCGTTATCAAGAACCTTTTTGCCATAGCGCGAAGGCTTTCCGCATTTCTGGCATACAAGCATTACATTGCTTGAATCTATTGCGGCTTCCTTGGTTATTATACCGCCGGGCTGCCCTTGGGCTCTGGATTTCTGGTGTTTTGTTACCATTGCCACGCCTTCTACAACCACTCTGCCGGTCGCGGGGAAAGCTTTTAGAATCTTACCCTTCTTGCCCTTATCCTTGCCGGCGATTACCATTACTTCATCGTTTGTTTTTACATGTAGTTTCATCATAGCCTCCTACAGAACTTCAGGCGCAAGGGAAACTATCCTCATGAAATCTCTCTCACGCAATTCTCGTGCTACGGGTCCGAATATACGCGTCCCGCGGGGCTGTTTTGCATCATTTATTATAACGGCGGCATTATCATCAAAGGTGATATAGCTTCCGTCCGGACGGCGAAGGTCTTTACGAACACGCACTATTACCGCGCGAACTACTTCGCCTTTTTTAACCTGTCCTCCCGGTGCGGCCGATTTAACGCTTGCTACGATTATATCTCCAACTGATGCGGTGCGTCTTCCGGAACCGCCCAGTACACGAATACACATTATCTCTTTAGCGCCTGAGTTATCGGCAACCTTTAGCCGGGTTTGCGTCTGAATCATAGGCTTTCCTCCTTCTATCGGCATGAGCGCATTAGCTGCGTATCATGCTATTACTTCGCCTTCTCTATAATCTCTACCACGCGCCAGCACTTTGTTTTGCTAAGCGGACGTGTTTCCATGACGCGTACGGTATCCCCGATACCGCAGGCATTGTTTTCGTCATGTGCATGTAGCTTGCTTGTGCGCTTAAGATATTTGCCGTATAGGGGATGTTTTACCAAACGGTTTACCGCTACTACTACGGTTTTGTCCATCTTATCGCTTACTACTTTTCCTGTTCTGGTCTTACGAAGCGACCTTGTTTCTGACATCTGTATGCCTCCTTTCAACGGTTATCGGGCAGCCTTGCGGGCTTGCTGTGTTTGTACGGTCAGGGCTCTTGCGATGTCCTTCTTTACCTGGCTTATCTGCATTGTGTTTTCAAGCTGACCTGTAGCCAAGCGAAAACGCAGGTTGAAAAGTTCGCTCTTGAGTTCCTTGATTTTTTCATCCAACTGCTTTTGATCCATGGAAGCAAATTCGCTAGCCTTCATCAGACATCACCGCCTTCACTCTGTGCTTTGGAAATAACCTTGGTACGCATGGGAAGCTTTGCGGAAGCAAGCCTTAGACCTTCCTTTGCTACGCTTTCTTCTACGCCGCTAACTTCGAACATAACCCTGCCTGGCTTTACTACTGCTACCCAGTATTCCGGTGAGCCTTTGCCTGAACCCATGCGTGTTTCGGCGGGCTTTGCCGTTACGGGCTTGTCGGGAAAAATCTTTATCCATACCTGACCGCCCCTTTTAATGTGGCGTGTCAGAGCGATACGAGCAGCTTCTATCTGCTGACTGGTTACCCAGCTTGGATCCTGCGCAACAAGGCCCCAATCGCCGTAGGACACCGTGTTGCCGCGGTACGCCTTGCCTTTCATGCGCCCGCGAAACTGCTTGCGTCTCTTAACTCTCTTTGGCATCAACATGCCTATCTGCCTCCTTCCGCTCTGGCGCCATCACGCTTGGGCTGCGGTAGAATCTGCCCTTTATAAATCCAAACCTTGACGCCTATTTTGCCGTATGTGGTCATGGCTTCGGCAAAACCATAGTCGATATTGGCACGGAGCGTTTGCAGCGGTATGGAGCCTTCATGGTAGTTCTCCGACCTTGCAATATCCGCACCACCCAGTCTGCCGCTGACCTGCGTTTTAATACCCTTGATACCCGCGCGCATTGAGCGCTGTATGCTTTGCTTCATGGCACGCCTGAAAGAAATACGCTTTTCAAGCTGCTGAGCAATGTTTTCGGCAACAAGCTGTGCATCCGCATCGGGGTTTTTAATCTCAAGTACATTAATAATAACCGGCTGACCTACCATCTTTTCAACGGTTTCTTTAAGCTCTTCTACGCCTTTGCCTCCCCTGCCTATCACCATTCCGGGACGACCGGTATGTATATCTATGGTGATACGGGAAGCGTTCCTTGAAATATCTATACGGCTAATGCCCGTTGCAAAGTACTTTTCCTTGAGCATTTTGCGGATCTCATAGTCCTGTACGAGGTTATCTGCAAAATCTTTCTTGTTGGCATACCAGCGCGTGCTCCAGTTGAATATAACGCCTACGCGTGCGCCGTGCGGGTTTACTTTTTGACCCATTATTTCTCCTCCTGTTTACTATCCAGCACTATGCTAAAATGGCTTGTGCGCTTTAATATGGGGGCTGCCGAGCCGCGGGAACGGGGTAT
>JGI24707J26582_10000833_pt1 | contig 24642 bp, 23 predicted proteins | sample BioPla1DNA1_FD_26582 | JGI IMG/M metagenome (IMG submission 26582)
TATTGCAAATTAATAGAGTTTGAGCTAATCTTTATCCTAAGTACATAAACTTTCTAGGAAAAGGGAAACAGGTGCAAACCCTGTGCGGTGCCGCCGCCGTAAATGATTCATTTTAACAAATACCACTGAAAGAAATTTTGGGAAGGTTGTTAAAAATTTAGAATCTAGCAGATTTTATGAAATATCATGAGCCGGAAGACCTCCTAGATAGTAATAACTTAAAGCAACGTGTCATTGTGGGTTATTTATTTAAAGAAAAAGCAAAACGGCTGCATTTTTTTAGTGTAGCCGTTTTTTATAGCTTTCCTAAAATAAACATGACATGAATTAGGGAGGGTATTATGCGCAAAATATCAAAGAACATCCTAGTGGTATTATTAGCATTACTTTTTTTTGTTTCAATTTTTTCAGTCAATATTGATTCACAAATTGTAAGTGCTACATCTATTGAAGATCAGATGAACGAAACAGTAATATCTACTGACAAGAATCAAGAACAAACAAGTACTGATCAAGATATTCAGGAACCAATGGAATCAAATAGTAGCGATATTTCTACAATGAATCAAATTTCGGTAGAAGAACAACCTGATGAAAAAGAGAATCAGGAACAAAATGATTCTAAGAGCTTGTTAGATGAAGCAAACAAAGCTAAGCAATCGCTAGATGATCAAGAATCGTTGCCAGTTGATGATAAAAAAATAGAAACTGAAACTATAACTGCAACCTTAATTATTGAGGGATCAAAAATATTGCAAGACAAATCAGAACATGACACTGCACATGAAGTATGGTTTAAAAAAATTGTTGAAGTTCAAGAAGACACAGCTTTTATAGACTTTTTATATGATACCTTAAACGAAGATCCAAAATTAATTACATTGGATGTGGATAAAGATTCGGGTTGGTTAACAACCATTGAGATAAGTGGTTATGAAGCTAATACAACAGGTAAAACTAATGGCTCTGCTTCCTCTTGGATGTGGTATGTGAAACATCAAGACAGTCAAGATTTTGTATCTGTTAGTACTTTAGATCGCAAAGATGAGGCTGCATACTTGAACGATGGCGATACACTTAAATTAAAATTTATCAATGATCCGCGCTATCCTACCAGTGTTAGAGCAGAGACACCAGAAAATCCAATTGAGTTAAAAGATGATTCAAATCCAAGAGATTGGACTGGTTTTAGGGGCGATGCGGAGAATAAAACCCCTGTACGAGAAATAGAAATTGCTCCACCTATTGTGCGAGCAGAAAATTGGGCTCACATTAATACCAATGTAAATGAATGGGGTTTTCCAACTTCTATTTCTGATCTTCTTACCATTAATGGTTACACATATTATGCGACTGCTGATCAATTAATTAAATTAGATCCAGTTGGAAATGTAGATAGCACTTTAACTTTAGCTGGTGGAATTCAATACTTTTCTCGTATAGCTTATGCTAGAGGAGTAATTATTGTGCCTTTACAAGGTGGAGCTGTACAGGCTGTTGATCCGGAAACAATGACAAGCCTCTGGGTTGTTGAAAGTCTTGATTCATTTGAAAAATGGGAACCACAGGCAGATTCTGATGAGTGGAAACAAAATTTCTATGATTTACAAAGCTTAGGCTCAACCTATATTGATATTCAAAATGGAATTACATATATACCGCTAACAGCATCAAAATTCCCATCTTCTACAGCTGGTGTAATTCGTGCTATTGATATTTCTACAGGTAAAGAAATTTGGCGTCATAACAACTATGAAACTGGTTATTATTGGAGTGGTGTTACTGAAATCGGAGATTATTTATTAATAGGTAACGACAAAGGTTCGATCGAGATACTAGATAAAGAAGGTAATTTTGTTAAAGAATCTAAACCTTTTTCTGAAAATTATGGTGTTCGTTCAACCTTAACACAGCAAGATGGAAGTCTTTATTTTGTTACTCAAGATGGTGTTTTCCATAGCATAAAATTTGATCCAGCAACACTCGATTTTTCGAATCATGAATCTGTAAAATTTGCCACAAACAGTACTTCTACACCCACCATTCATAACGGAAAAGCTTATGTCGGTGGTGTTGGTGGTGCTGGAGATTGGGGAGACCCTGGTGTTTTTGCTGTAATAAATCTAACAACGATGACAATAGAGTTTTTGAAAGACGATGTAGCAGGTGAAGTAAAGAGTGCACCACTTGTTATTTATGACCAAGAAGGTGAAATCTATGCTTACTTTACAGCTAACACAGAAGATGGTTTACTCTATGTATATCATGATGGAGCTGTAGAAATTGCCTACCGTCCAACAGCTGAACAAGCACAATATACAACGGCAACACCAATAATTGATGCCAACGGTAATATTTATTACACAACAGATCAAGCAATCATTTCCCTGGTTGCGGACAAACAAGGTGAACTCAATGAATACATCTTGAATACATCGATTGATCCACAAATTGGTGTCTTGAGTGTTACAATAAATGAAGACGATGTTGGATTTACACAACATTCAATTTTCGAAGTTACCGATGTAACAGAAAATGTTAAATCGCTTTATGATCAAGATATAAAAGCAGAAACAAATGATGCAAAATATGTTGCTTTCCGTACTAGTTTTACTGGTGCAGCTACTGCAAATCCAAATATTACTGCGGAAATTAAAGTTTCGAACTCATATTTGCCATTAGAAGGAAATCAGAGTTATAAGTTATATCGTTTAGAGGGTGATAAGTTGGTAGAGCTTTCACTTGAAGAGGCAACAACAGCACTTCTCCCAAACAGAAGCATGACCATTATGCCATTACTCGCAACTAAAATTGCTGGTGGAGGTCAATCATCTAATACGATTCAATTTACTCAAAAACTACAAGATAGCATTACCTATGTTTTGGCAGCAGTTCCAGAGCAACAATCTGTTTCATCGCAAACTACTCCTGAAGGAAGTGCAAGCCAACCTCAAACTAAACAACAGACAGCCACCGCTAAAACTAATACACATGCGATAGCAAAAACAGGAGAGGTACAATATGTAATACCTATCGCAGTTTTAGCAGGTATTGCATTAATTAGTGTTATCACCAAGAAAAAAATAGAAAAAAGAGAAAAATGAGAAAAATAGTAAAACAAAGTTTAATCTTCATTATTATTATCTCTCTCTTTCTAGCAATAACTTCTTGTAGAGACTCTGCTGATGATTCAGCAGAGTTTCAGCAAGAAACTAGATTAGAGGCAAAAGAAAAAACAAACGAATCAAAAGAAAAATCTTCTGAAAACGATAAATCTTCTCAATCTGAAAAAACTTCTAAGCAAGAAAAAAAAGATAATACATCAAAAGAAAGCAAATCAAATTCAGAAGAAACTGATACAAATATTCAAAGAAATACTTCAAAAGGTGCAAGTGTAGATAATCAGAAGGCTAAAACTGAAACAACCAGAGCTACTACAGTACCAACTACAACTACGACTGCACCAACGACACAAGCTATTGCTCCTCCTACTACAACTGCAGCACCCACAACTCAGGCAACAACTATGGTTAGAGTCAGTTTAAGTGTTGACTGTTCAGCAGCAGTTAATGCAGGTAACGAAACAGCAAAAGCTATTTCAAATAATGGAGTAATTCTTGGATCAGCTGCTTATGAACTTAATCCAGGTTCAACAGTATATGATTTGATTATGAATTCGGGCTTAACAGTTGGAGCAAGAGGTGGCTATATCTATTCTATCCAGTCGCTAGGAGAATTTGATGTTAACGGCAGAGGAGGCTGGTATTATTATGTAAATGGTGTAAGGCCTAGTTATGGTGTGGATCAATACGTACTACAGCCTGGTGATCATGTTTCTTTTCAATATACTTTAGATTACTAATAGTATGAATAATGATTATCACCCAAAAGTTAATCTGTTTTATTTTTTGGCTGTTTTAGTAATCAGCATGCTAACCAGAAATCCAATTTGGATTTCTTTGTCATTTCTTTTTGCTTCACTTGCTGTGATTAGTCTCTATACCTTTAAGTATTATTTAAAACGATTGTTAGTCATGACTCCAATTTTAATTTTGTTAATCCTGTTTAATAGTCTTTTGAATAGTAGAGGTTTAACAGTACTATTTCAGCTTGGTGAGGGGAATCCAATTACATTAGAAGCTTTAATATATGGTGTATTTAATGGATTGGCTTTAATCAGCATTTTTCTCTGGTTTTATGCATTTAGAGTTTTTATAAAAAGTGATGAAACTTTAGAATTATTTGCAGACAAACTACCCACTATTGGTTTAATGTTGAGCATGATTCTTAAATATATTCCAGATACGATTAAAAAAGCCAATGCGATTTATTTAAACCAAAAGGCTTTGTTAGGTGAGAAAAAACTAAAAAGAAAAGCCAAACTTAATTTATTGATCCAATTGTTTAGTATTCTACTTAGTATCAGCATGGAAAATTCTCTACAGACAGCAGATAGTATGCTGGCAAAAGGATATCCTTCAAAACGAAGAAAAACATACGTAAAAAATCACTTTAATCATTTAGATAGAAATATAAGTATTGTGATAGTTAGCTTATTTAGTTTTCAGATCATAACCTTAATTTTTGGTGGCAGTAAATTTCTTTATTACCCTTTCTTACAATGGCAAAATTTTGAGCAAAATTTTACATTATCTATATTCTCAATTATCAGCTTTGCTCTAATTTTGATATTACCTTATATTTTACGAGTGATTGAAAAACTAAAATGGCAAAAAATATTAGAAGCAGAACGAGTCAATCAAAATCAAATCAAAAGTGGATTAATCATATATGAGTAACAACCAATCAATAATTAAAATTAAGAATTTCTCATTTGCCTATGCTATTGAGCCACAAAAAACAGTTCTAAAATCAATAAATCTGGAAATCGAGCCTGGTAGTTTTAATGTTTTCTGCGGAATGAGTGGCAGTGGCAAGACGACGTTATTACGTCATTTAAAAGATGAGCTAGCCCCTAAAGGAGAAGTAAAAGGAAAGATTTCTTTTTTGCATAAAAATGATAAATTAAACCAAAAGCCACAAATCGCCTTTGTAATGCAAAATCCAGAAAATCAAATTATTATGGATACTGTTTGGCATGAATTAGCTTTTGGACTTGAGAATCAAGGACTTTCTGCTAGTGAAATTGAAAGGCGTATCGCCGAGATAACAAATTTTTTTGGTATAGAAAAATGGTTGGATCAGCCCATAGAAAATCTCTCAGGTGGTGAGAAGCAAATTCTTAATTTAGCCTCTAATTTAATCTTACAACCAGAAGTTTTGATCTTGGACGAGCCAACAACCCAACTTGATCCAATTGCAAAACGTGATTTTTTACAGATGCTTTTTTATACTCATGCAGAAACGGGCATTACAATTTTAATGTCTGAACACAATTTAAATGATTTATTAGAAAACACCGATAAAATTATTTTTTTGGATCAAGGTGAGATTAAGTTTCAAGGAGAACCAAGAGAACTAGCAAAATTTTTGATAGAAGAAGATTTTGCTTATCAAAAAGCCCTGCCTATTCCAACACGTATGCACAAATTTGTTCCGCAAACAAATCCAGCTTTAAGTATTGTTGAGGGTAGGAAAATTCTTAAGCAAGAGGTTGCATCAGGTCGAGTAGATCAGTACTCCAAAAAACAATCAAAAAGTGATAATTCAAAAAATGACCTTAATCCAGCTTTGTTTGCTGATAAATTATGGTTTCGTTATCAAAAAGATTCTGAATTAATATTAAAAGAAGCTAGTATAAAAATTTATGAAAACCAAATTTTAGCGATTGTTGGTGGCAATGGTAGTGGTAAAAGCACTTTTCTTTATTTATTAAGTCAAGCCTTACAACCATTAAGAGGAAAAATAAATTTTAAAGGCAAGCCAAGAATTGCAATGCTAGGTCAAAATCCGGAAACAATTTTTAGTCAAGACTCAGTAGAAGATGTGCTAAGAGAATATCAAAACCGTTTTCAGAATACGGAAGCGGAGATAAATGAAATGATATCAATTTTTGATTTAAATCATTTACTCAAAAGACATCCTTTTGATTTATCAGGTGGTGAAAAACAAAAATTGGCATTGGCTAAGGTCCTCCTCACAAAACCGGATATCCTGCTTTTGGATGAGCCAACCAATAGTTTAGATATTCTTAATAAAGAAAAAATAAAAGAAATTTTACTAAAGTTAAAAGAAACAACAACAATTGTACTTGTGACCCATGATCTAGATTTTGTTGCAGATGTAGCAGATTATGTAGCAATGCTTTTTAATAAAAAAGTAGTTGCCAAAGCCACAACCAGAGAATTTTTCAAAAAAAATTCTTATTTTACGACTACAACTTATCGTTTAACACGTGAAATTTTACCTGGATGTATCAAGTTTGCAGATTTAGAAAAAAATTTATTACAATTTTAAAGAGAGACAAGGGAATAAGAAAGTAACAAGCAATGAAAAAACATTTTGGTATTTTCTCTGGCATTATTTTATTACTAGCAGTATTAATTTTTACTGCAATTTTTCAGATAGAACAGTCAGCAGCAATAAATTTTTTTGCAGCAATTGTTGCTATTATCCCATTCTTCATTAATTTTGAAAAAGAAAATAAAAAACCACGCGATATAATGCCAATAGTTGTATTATCGGCAGTGGCAATTGCTGGTAGAATTTTATTTACACCAATACCAAATTTTAAACCAGTTACAGCAATAGTTATTATCATAGGCCTAGCTTTTGGGGCAGAGTCTGGCTTTATGACAGGCTCCTTGACAGCCCTTGTTAGCAATTTATTTTTTGGCCAAGGTCCTTGGACAGCTTGGCAAATGTTAGCCTGGGGATTAATAGGTTATGTAGCAGGTCTTTTGGCTGAACGAAAGCGACTTAAAAAAACGTGGCAAATACTTGTTTATGGAATATTGGCAACATTATTTTTTGGTGTTTTTATGGATACCTGGACAATCATAAGCTATGTTAGACCTTTAACTTTAGTAACCGTAGTAACTTCTTATTCGCTAGGAATTGTTTTTAATATTAGCCATCTTGTTTCAACAATTGTATTTCTTTTACCAATAGAAAAATTATGGCTACCACAATTAAAGCGTATTAAAATCAAATTTGCTCTTAAATAATTTTTCTTCGCTTCTTGTTCCAAAATAAGTAAGCTAGTTTGTGCTAAATATCGAATAAATAGTAATAATAATTTGATATTTTAGTTAAATATGATGATAATACTTATGTGTATCATCACTATTTTTTCCAAGATTATTGAGGGAGGATACATATGAGCAGTAGCTTTTCAAATACTATTTCACGTGTAGTGGAGCGTCACCATGGTGGCATTAAAGTACCAGACATAGACCACACACATGGCAATAAACCAACAAAATTTCCTATCCCTAACAAAGTCAGAATACCTATGTCGATGCATATGGGCGCTCCTTGTAAGCCCTTAGTTAAACGAGGTGATGAAGTCCAAGTGGGACAAATAATTGCTGATTCAGAGGCTCTACTTTCAGCACCAATCCATGCATCTGTTTCAGGAAAAGTAACGGGGATCAGCGTTGGCGAACTTGATGCTGCAGGTAACAAAACCACTTTAATTGAAATAGAGTCAGATGGGAAAATGACACCTTGGAGCGAAATAAAAATTCCCAACATTAATAGTCGTCAAGATTTTATCCAGAGCGTAAGAGACAGTGGTGTTGTGGGTTTAGGTGGAGCAGGTTTTCCTACTTCTGTAAAATTTGCAACTGATCAAAAAATTGAGATTTTAATAGCTAACGGAGCTGAATGTGAACCTTATAACACGTCCGATTATTATACAATGCAATATCGAACCAAAGAAATGCTAAATGGTCTAAAAGAAAGCATGAAATGGTTAAATATTGATCAAGGTATTATTTTTGTTGAAGAAAACAAAATGTCTGCAGTTGAAGAGATTATTAAACTGTTGGAAACAAAATCTGATCAATATCCAAATATAAAAGTAATGGTTGCACCTGTCCTGTATCCACGTGGAGCAGAAAAAGTTGTTATTCAAATGACAACCGGTAGAGTAGTACCAGCAGGTAAACTTCCTGCAGATGTAAATGTTCTAGTATCTAATGTCACAACCCTTGCCGAAATAGGCAAGTTTTTAGAGACAGGTGTCCCTCTTATCGATAAAGTAGTGACAGTGGATGGCCAAGCTATTAGGGAACCGCAAAATGTGTTAGTGCCAATCGGTACAGAAATTTATGAGATTCTTAAATTTTGTGATTTAGATGAGTCTATTGTCGAGTCCGTAATTATGGGTGGTCCCATGATGGGAGTTGCAGTGGGTGATATTAATAGTCCCCTAATTAAGATGAATAATGCGATTTTGGCTATGACTAAAGCCGAACGCGGTGATTGTCCAGCCACAGAATGTATTCGCTGTGCAAAATGTGTAAGAGGCTGTCCAATGAAATTGTCACCAACTATTATGTATAAGGCAATAATGAAAGAGAACCTAGATCAAGCAAAAGAAATTGGTGTGATGAATTGCATCGAATGTGGAGCCTGTAGTTATTCATGCCCAGCTGATATTGCACTTGTTCATTGGTTCCGTCAGGCAAAAAGTGCAATCCGTACTAAGGAGAGATAAAAGGATGACTCAAAACAAGCAAAAATCTCGTTTAGTTATTGCGAGTAGTCCCCATCTTAAAAGCCCAATCAAGACTAGTCATATTATGCTAGATGTACTCATTGCGTTAGTCCCAGTAATTCTTGCTACAACATTAATTTTTGGTACAAGAGTTATTTTAAATATTTTTGTTGCAGTGTTTTTTGCAGTTTTGACAGAATATATTGCAAGAAAAATCATGAAACGTCCCCAGACAATACAAGACCTTTCTGCAGCAGTAACAGGTGTTCTACTAGCACTTAATGTACCAGTAGAAATGCCACTCTGGCAACTAGCACTTGGTAGTATATTTGCTATATCATTAGTGAAGCAAGCTTTTGGAGGCATAGGTCAAAATCTTGTAAACCCAGCTATGATTACACGTTTGGTGTTAGTTTCATCTTTCAGTAGTAGTTTTACAAATCCTAGTGTACCCATTCAATCTTTTGTTAACTTTGCTCACAGCACTGGTTTATCTGGGATAACGCCAGATGCGGCTGTTGATGGGACATCTTCTGCAACTTTTTTATATGTCTTAAAAGAAGGAATTAGCGCAGATGAAAGTGTACCAAATATTTTTGATTTGCTTATAGGTAATCAAAGATCTACGGCTGTTGGTGAAGTTTGTTCGCTGGCTTTTGTTCTTGCTTTTATTTATTTGCTCGCACGAAAAGTTATTACCTGGCATGCTCCTATTAGCTTTGTAGGAACTGTTACGATTTGTTCCTTTCTATATGGTTCATTAGATTTTAGATATGTGATCTTGCAACTTCTTTCAGGTGGTCTACTCTTTGCAGCCATTTTTATGGCAACAGATTATACGACCACACCCTTGACCAATAAAGGTAAATTAATATTTGGTATAGGTTGTGGTCTAATCACGTGTTTGATCAGATTCTGGGGTTCATTGCCAGAAGGTGTTTCATATAGCATCATTATCATGAATATTTTAACTCCACATATTGATCGGTTCACAATAGATGAACCCTTAGGAGCCACTAAAGAAAAAGAGCGGGAGGTGAGTACATGAGCCAACAAAACAAACAATTGGTTTTTCCAGTAATTATTTTGATGGTTATTTGTTTTGTTACAGCTTTAGCTTTAGCTTTTACGAATGAACTTACCAAAGAACCAATTGCAACTGCTATTGCAGAACAAGAATTAATCGCAATGCAAGAAGCTTTACCTGATGCTACAAAATTTGAGACTGTAACAGAGCATGAAATGGAATTTGTAAAAGGTCTGGATGAAACAGATGAAATCGTAGGTTATATTTTTCAAAACTCTCATGCTGGTTATGGTGGTGACATAACAGTCAATTTAGGTGTTGATACAGACGGGATTATCACAGGAGTAACACCGTTAGAATTAAATGAAACTCCAGGTATTGGGATGCAAGTTGGTGAGCCAGAATTTCTAGAAAAATTTGTTGGTAAACAAGATAATATTTCACTCGTTACCAGTGATCCTGCTGAAAACGAAATTGAGGGTATTGCTGGGGCAACAGTAAGTGTGGAAGCTTTTATTAAAAGTGTTAATGATGGTTTAGATGATTATAAAGAGATTGATTTGAATAATGATGAATAGAAACTTGATACTGATAATTTAGCTTCAAAGTTAGAGTCAAAGTATTTATATATTAAATTAACTAGGTGATATATATGACATCGAAAGACAATATTAAAAGCAAAAAATCAGAAGCTCTTGATGTTTTTAGGCGTGGCTTGATTAGAGAAAATCCAGTGTTTCGCTTGGTGCTTGGTATGTGTTCTTCTTTAGCTGTATCCAGCACTTTAATTGGTTCTTTAAGTATGGGAATAGCAGTACTAATAGTACTTGTGATGTCGAATATCATAATTTCATTATTACGGAATGTTATTTCTGATTCAATCCGGATTCCTGCTTATATTACGGTGATTGCAGGTTTTGTTTCAGTCGTAGAAATGTTATTACAAGCTTTTTCAACCGAAATTTATGATCTCTTAGGAATTTACCTACCATTAATTGTAGTCAATTGCATTATTTTAGGTAGAGCAGAAGGATTCGCAAATAAAAATCCGGTAGGAATGGCAGCACTTGATGGACTAGGAATGGGTTTTGGTTATATTATAGCCATGGTTTCGATAGCTTTTATCCGCGAACTTTTAGGATTTGGTTCTCTCTTTGGTATTCCAATTATTCCTGAAGAATACCATATCCTCTTATTTTCAATGCCGGCAGGCGGATTTATAGTTGTTGGTATTATGATGGCAGTTTCTAATAAAATTGCAGAAAAATTAGGCAAGCCAAAAGCAGGACTCAAAGAAGATGCTTGTGGAGGTTGTCCGGTTGCTGCCCATTGTCAAGCTCTAAGAAGTAATGATTTATTAGCAGAAGGATCTGAGGAGGCTAATTAATTATGAAGGAAATTCTCTCAATTTTATTTATTGCAATTTTGGTCGAAAATTATGTTTTTATTAAGTTTTTAGGTATTTGCCCTTTCCTTGGTGTTTCTCAAAAAGTTGATACAGCAGTAGGTATGAGTGCAGCAGTTATTTTTGTTATGGTTTTGGCAACAATTGTCACTTGGCCAATCAATCATTTCATTCTTGAAAAGTTGAGGATGCAATATTTACAAACACTTGTATTCATCTTAATTATCGCAGCCTTGGTTCAAATTGTTGAAACCTTCATGAAAAAACACATGGTTAGCTTATATCAAGCATTAGGGATTTATCTACCACTTATTACAACTAACTGTATTGTACTTGGAGTTGTTGTTCTCAATGTTCAAAGAAATTATGGCTTCTTTACATCAATTATTAATTCATTAGGTGGTGGGATTGGTTTTCTATTAGCAATGTTCATGTTCTCGGGTCTAAGAAGTAAAATTGATGAAGCAGATATTCCAGAATTTTTTGAGGGATTACCAATAACACTTTTGGCAGCAGGCTTAACAGCATTGTCCTTTCAAGGTTTTGTAGGTGTTGCAGAAAATCTATTTAAATAAGAGAAAATAATTTTTAATAGAATCAAAAAGATGGAGGATTCTATGCAAAATATTTTATTAGCTGCTACATTAATTGGCGGAGCAGGATTAATCATAGGTATCATTTTGGTTGTCTTTTCCAAAATAATGGCTGTGCCTGTTAATCAAGCAGAACAAGATATAAGAGAACTATTGCCCGGTGCTAATTGTGGAGCTTGTGGTTATACTTCATGTGATGGCTATGCTAGTGTTTTGGCATCAGGTGAAGAATCAAGCGTAGCTTTATGTAAGCCTGGTGGTAACTCAACTGTAGAAAAACTGGCAAATTATCTAGGCACTGATGCAACAGAAATTACTGCTACAACAGCAGTTGTGATGTGTCAAGGAGATAATTCAAAAACAAACAAAAGAGCTAATTACCAAGGTGTAAAAACTTGCAACATGGCTAATCTAGTTGCTGGAGGTGATGGAGTCTGCAGTTTTGGTTGTTTAGGCTATGGAGATTGTTTTGAAGTTTGTCAATATGATGCAATTACAATCGAAGACGGCTTAGCAAAAATCGATCCCTATAAATGTACTTCTTGTATGATGTGCATTGAGATTTGTCCTAAAGGCATCATTGAATTATTACCACAACATAAAGCAAGTTCATTGGTACTCTGTCATAATGAAGATCCTATCAAGATTGCAAATAAAGCCTGTAAAGTATCTTGTATCTCATGCAGGCAATGTGTGCGTGCTTGTCCAGAAGATTGTATCGAAATAAAAGATAATAGAGCGATTATTGATTATGAACTTTGTACCAATTGTGGTGAATGTCAAAAAGTTTGTCCACATGACTGTATTTTATCACTTTACCCATTAGTAGAAAGTTCTGTATAAAAAAGTCAAACTAGTTTTACGCAAGGATTGTTATGGAAAACAATAAAAAACGTCCCGCTTTGGGCAAAAAGCGGGATATTATTATCTTAGGAATCGTGGTCATTTTATTGGCTAGCTGGATGCTTTGGTCATTTTTGCTTAAGCCACGTTTTTCTTCACCAGATGAGCAGGTCTATGCTTGGATTTTTCACGAAAATGAACTTTTGCATAAAGTCGCTTTAGATGGAGAAATACATACATTTAATCTAGAATTAGAGCATGATCAAGAGATTCACAAGTTGCAAATTGAAACATATAGTGATTATACAATTGCAGTTGTAAAATCTAATTGTCCTGATAAAATTTGTGTTAATACCGGTAAAGTTTCAATCATGGGTCAGAGTATAGCCTGTTTGCCAAATCATGTGATAATAAAAATAGGCAGTCAAGATAATCCCATTGGAGAAGGAGGAATTGACGGTTGAGTCAAGAAAAATTTGACAATAAAGATAATGTAAAGGAAAAACACAGCAGTTTTAATACTTCCTCCAGAACTGCATCGCTAGTTGTAAGGGCTTTGTTACTGGGACTTGCTTTTATCTTATCTGCTGTAGATCATAGCTTACCCAGTGTATTTCCAGGTGTTCCCCAAATGTCACTTGGTCTTGCTAATATTGTTGTCTTGTTTTGTTTGATTTTTCTTTCTTGGAAGGACGCTCTTTTTATAACTATCGCAAAAAGCTTTTCTGTTATTTTTTTACGTGGACCTATTTCCTTTTATTTGAGTTTAAGTGGTGGCCTCTTAGCACTTTTTATTCAAGCAATCATTTGGCAAATAACAAAAAAAGAAAGTTCTTTAATTTTAGTATCAGCTTTTGGGGGTTTAAGTCATAATATTGGCCAAATTCTTGCTTATTCAGTTTATGCAAAAGTAAATGTCTCTATTTTGATTGCACCGTTATCGATTTTAGGTATAATTTCTGGTGTACTAACAGCTATTGTCTTACGAGCATTGTATCCACATTTCGTTAATTGGCTGGAGCATGATAATAAATTAAAAGGCGGCAAAAACAAATGAAACATTACAAACACTTGATTTCATTATTTCTGATTCTTATTTTAATTGCTACTTCCTGTCAATCAGGTGCTAGTAATGATCCAGATACGAATCAATCTCAAACAACTCAGAGTGTTGAAACCGTAATACATTCAGAACTGGANCCTGATATTCAAGAGCAAATATTTTTAACTCAAGACCAACCAATGCCAAGTGACGAAGATTTACCAAGGATTGAGTATGGTGAAAATCTGGAAGCATATGAAGTAACTTGGTATGAATATTTTGATACAGTCAGTACGGTAATGGCTTTTGTAAATGATCAAGCTGAATTTGAAAGTTTAGTTAATTATCTTGAACAGAGATTAGCAAAATGGCATCAAATTTTAAATAATTTTGAGGCTTATGAAAATATTACCAATATCTACAATTTGAATGAGACAAATGGTGAATGGGTAAAACTTGATTCTGAATTAATAGAACTGTTGATTTTTAGCAAAGACATGTATGAAAAAACAAATGGGCAAGTGAATATTGCCATCGGTGCAGTAACAGATCTTTGGCATCTTGAGCGTGAAAAAGCTATAGAGAATTCCGATTTCCAAGGAGAACTACCTGATCAAGACAAATTGGAAGAATTGGGAAAACACGCAGAGATTGAGAATCTAGAAATTGATAAAGAGCAACAAAGGGCTCGAATTACTAATCCAAATACTAAAATCGACCTAGGAGCAGTTGCTAAAGGTTATGTTAGTCAAGTCCTAAAAGAAGAATTAATCAAAAAAGGCTATTCACATGTTCTGATGAACTTTGGAGGTAATATCGTTACCATTGGTGAAAAACCAGATGGAGAAGCATGGCGTTTAGGAATTCGCCAAATAAATATAGATTCCACCGAAAATGAAATACAATTTGCAGAAATTTTAGAAATTAATAATCTTTCTTTGATCACATCAGGCGATTATGAACGCTATTATAATGTAGGTGAGAATAGTTACCATCATATACTGGATCCAGAAACATTATTTCCATCTACTTTATACACACAAGTGAGTATTGTTTCAGAAAATGCTGCTTGGGGGGATACTTTGAGCACAGCTCTTTTTAATGTCAGCATTGAAGAAGGCGAAGAAATACTAAAAAACTTTCCCAATACATCTGCATATTGGATTACTAAAGACAATCAAAATATCAAGAGTAGTAACTTTGATAGCCTCCTTAACTAATAATTGTGAAGATAGCAATAAAGCTAAATTTATTCTTTTATAGAAATAATTTCCTCGATACGATTTTGCTAGACTAAGATTACATTATTAAGAAAGCAATATTATCAAGGAGGTTTACATGAATTTTATAAGTACTTTAAAAGGATCATATTCAGAACCATATTATCCAGAGGGTTGGGATTTTGAAAAAATTGATGCTTGTATTGGTTCCGGTGCCAAAGAAGCAGCAGCAAGACAAGATTTTTGGCATCCAGATTTTAAACCTGAAGCATGTCATTCACTTGATGACTTTAATGTATTAATGGGTCATGAAATAGCTTTAGAAATCAAAAAAACATATGAGAAAAAGCAAAAATTAGCTTTGATTTTACCCGTAGGTCCTATGGGCATGTATCGCTGGGTAGCTTTTTTCATCGAAAAATGGAATCTAAATTGTGATCATGTCTACACTTTTAACATGGATGAATGGAGTGATCATGAAGGAAATACTTTAGATGGTAGTCAAAATGGCTCATTTCAATATGCTATGGAAAATGGCTTTTTTAATCTCCTTGGTGATAGAACGGTACCAGTAAATCAAAGAAACTTCGCAACTAAAGAAGTCTTACCTACCTATTCCGAAAAAATTGCTGCCATAAAAGCAGAGGGTGGCAAATTAGTTACTGTGTTTGGGATTGGACGCACTTTCCACATTGCTTTTTGGGAACCACAGTTTGCAGCTGATTATGAAACAGAAGCAGATTGGCTCCAAGCAGAATATCGAATAGCAGCCCAGTTACACCCGCTTACAATTGAGCAAAATGCTATTACTAGTTACAAATCCAGATATACGCTGATTCCTGTGACTGCAAACACAGTTGGACCTGGTCTCTTTTTCCAATCCGATCGCATGATAGGTGGTTGTGATGGTGTTTTAGGTCGTGGTATGCAGTGGCAAGGGCTTTCCTTGTGGGTAACTTTGCGTCATGGTCCATCTCCTTGGATTACATCAAGTTATATTCCCACAAAGCCAGGCGTTCTCTACTATCTCGATGAGCTGACAGGACCACTTGAGCCAGAAAGCAACTAAAATACTTTTACAGTAAGACATAGATTAAGCAGAAAAAATAAAATTGAGTTATTGGAACTTTTCACAATAACTCAATTTTAAATAGAGAAGAAAAATGAATTGATTGATTTGTTTTAAGGTAATAAATGTTTTGTCGAATGTCTCTGATAGACATCATGGGGACGGAAACCTTCAGCATAATCAACACCACACTGAAAGCCTCGATATTTTGAACAGGTTCTAACCATATCTATAAAATCTATATTATCATGCTCTGCCATCCATTTGACTTGGGTTTGATGTTTTGCCAGAGCCTCCAATTTTAGCTCAATTTGATTACTGATATTAACATAATGAGTAGGATTAAAATCAACACCTGCTAATGTATCCATGTAGAATGTAGGAATAAAGCTTTGGTACATTTGATACTTAGTTTTTCGATGTGGTAAGCCTGATAAAAAAGCGGCCTTGGATACTAATTTGCTGACTTCAATATGATCTGGATGATAATCTTGATCATTGTGCGTTATTAATAAATCTGGTCTAACGAGACAGATAATATCTGCCAGTTCATTTAAGATTTTTTCATCATAATAATTTGCGTACATATCTGGTGCATCAAGATGAAAGACCTCTTTTACACCTATGGTTTTACCTGCTTTTGTGGCTTCATCAGCTCTAATTTTTGCTAATTCTTCAGGTGAGATAAGTGGATGTCCTTGATCACCATTTGAGACATGGCATGCATAAACATCTGCACCTTGTTCAATGTACTTACGCAAAGTACCAAAGCAACAAATTTCTAGATCATCTGGATGACAGCCAATTGCTAATACACGCATAACAACCTCCCTTACAACAGTAGGAAACATTTAATCATATCTTTATTTTAGAGAAAAAGACTTTAGTTTTGATGTTTATTCATTAGCTAGATTGCTGTTCCGATAGTCTGAAGGTGACATCTCTACCCGTTTTTTAAAAATTTGTGAAAAGTAAGAAGATGAATGAAAACCAGAAAAAGTAGCTATTTCACCTATGGTGTGGTCCGAATGTTTGAGCAAAGATTTTGCATGATCAATCCGTAAATTAAGTAAATAGTCAATTGGTGTGATGTCAAATAGCTTTTTAAATTCATTAGAGAAATGAAATTTGCTCATATAAACCATCATAGATAATTTTTCTAATGAAAGATCTTCTGTAAAATTATTTTCCATATATGATTTTATGTAGTATAAATGTTTATTTTTTTGAGGATTTTTTGCAATGAGTGTATCAGGCGCAATATATTGGAAAATATAGTAGAGAAAAATACGCAAATAATGATGTAAGATCCGCAAAGAATAGGGAAGATTAAGTTGTGATTCTTCTAACATATAGTTAATAACCTGACGAAACTTACCTGAGGTCTTACTAGCATTAAAAATCAAAACATATTGATCATGGAAAGATAATGGTGTTTTGTTAATAAAATGCATATTAGTTTTATTAATGGAAAAATTTGAAATGCCTAGTACAACATAAGTAAAGTTTTCGCCTTCAATTAAACGTTCTGTATGTTGTAGATCAGAATTGATGATAATAATGTCATTCTTCTCGACAATAATTGTTTTTTCCTCGGTAACAAACTCGCCCTTACCATCCACAACATAAAAAATTTCGACAAAGGGATGAGAATGAAAAACAGAAAACCATTCATCATCCTGATCGTATGATCTAATGTACAATAATTCTGGATCATTAGCCGTACTAGTGGCGAACAAATCTTCGTTAATAAGATCACTTTTTTGTTCAGTGAGATTTGACATGTCTATATCTCGATTCATTATTTTGAAAAATTTTAATAAAACATATACAGAACATAGCAAGATTATACAAATATAGCCTAGTTTAGTCAATTTAAAACAGCAAGATAGCTAAAACAAATTATTTTTTCCTGATTATTATGATTATGTAAAATGTTAAACTAGGCATACCCAAATTTTAAGTTAATTATTCACTAAAGTATAAAATCTTAAATATTTGGTGACAGAAAAATTTTCAAGTGAGTGCTTGAAATGGAGAAAGAAAGGAAAAAGTATGAAAAATTGGAAAAAATTGATTTCTTTAATCCTTGTTTTGGTTCTAGCATTTAGTTTAGTAGCGTGTGGTGGTAGCGATGAACCAGAAACAGCTGATGAACCTGCAGCCGAAGAACCAGCAGAAGAACCAGCTGCTGATGAAGCTGATGAAGAGGAAGCTGACACAGACGAAGAAGCCGAAGAAGAGCCGGCAGCAGAAGGAGATTTTGCAGGCAAAACCTTACGTGTTTACGGTCTCGATGGCGGTTATGGAACAAAAGGCTGGCTTGACGTAATTGCAGCATTTGAAGAAGCAACTGGTGCAACCGTTGAAGCTAAATTCGAAAAGAATATTTATGATGTTGCTCGTCCAGAAATTCAAGCAGGAAGTCCACCTGATGTTCTTTATAACTCATTAGGGCAAGAAGGTGCACTAACAGAGACAATGATTAAAGAAGATATGCTACTTGATCTCACAGACGTTTTTGAAAGTGAAGTATTTGGTGAAGATATTATTCTAAAAGATAAATTAATCGCTGGTGCTGTTGATACATCTTTAACCAATCCTTATGGCGATGGCAAAACCTATTTAGCACCTTTATTCTATTCTCCTACCGGTTTATGGTATAACAAAGCCTTATTTACTGAAGGTGGTGGCGATTATGAATTGCCAACGACAATGGATGAATTTATTGCATTAGGTGAACAAGCTGCAGAAGATGATATTGCATTATTCACATATCCTACGACAGGTTATTTTGATACTTTCTCATTTGCATTAATGCACGAAGTTGGTGGTACAGAATTATTCGATAAATTAATGAATTTTGATCCAGATGCTTGGGCTAATGAAGCTACTCCAATTTTTGAAACTATTGGCAGTATTTTAGAATATGTTGAGCCAAATACAGTTTCACAAGCAAATAACGAATTATTTACAAATAATCAATTAGCAGTAATGCAAAATAAAGCACTCTTCATGCCAAATGGTACATGGATAATTGGCGAAATGGCTGATGCCAAAGCTGCAGATGGATTTGAATGGGGCTTCATGGCTCTGCCAGCTATGGAAGATGGTGGCGATCGTTATGCTTTCTCATGGTTAGAACAAGCCTTTATTCCAGCAGATGCAGCTGAACCCGAATTAGCAAAAGCTTTCATATCCTATTTATATTCAGATGAAGCTGTCGAGTTATTTGTCAACAATACAATAGTTAATGAAGAAGGTGAAGAAGTACCTAGTCCAGCAGTTCAACCTGTGTTAGGTGTTGAGGAGTTTATTACTGATGAAGATAATAAATTATTCTACTCTATCTACAATGACGGTGTAAAAGCTGCTATGGGTGGCTTTGCAGCAGCTCCTGCTGTAGAAGGTGTGGATTTCCAAGCAGAGTTATTTGACTCGATTAACTCAGTTGCAAGTGGAGAAGAAACAGTTGAAGAATGGCAAGCATCTGTTGTTGACGCTGCTACAAAAATTAGCGAAGCAATGGAATGATCAAACTTATTAAAACATAGGGGTAGCAACTAGCTACCTCTTTTTTTATCGCATGATTGTGAGGTAAAACATGAAGAAGAATAAATCTAGAACCAGATTTATTATAAGCGGCTTACTTCCAGCAATCCTCTTTTATACTATCTTTATGGTGTATCCAACGATAAGTGTATTCGTTGAAAGTTTGTATAAGACTGGTGGTCTATCAGGCAAAAAGACATTTGTTGGATTAAATAATTTTCGCTTATTGCTAGAAGATGAAACTTTCATTCGTGCTTTTCAAAATACAATTTTTCTCATTGTTATCGTGACCATTGTAACAATGTTTATGGCAATATTTTTAGCTGCTGTTTTAACTAGAGAAAATTTGAAAGGACAAAATTTTGCTAGGACAATACTTTATATACCAAATATTCTTTCAATTGCCGTTGTTGCCTCAATTTTTGCTGCTATCTTTGGCATGGATACAGGTTTAATTAATGGGCTAGGTAGATTATTTAATCCAGAAACTTGGCAAAATATTCCATTCTTAGGAGATCGAAAATTGGTTGTCTATTCGATTGCATTTGCCATGATTTGGCAAGCAGTTGGTTATTATATGGTTATGTATATGTCAACTATGTCACAAATTCCAGAACAGCTTTATGAAGCTGCGAGTCTCGATGGTGCAAGCAAAATAAGGCAATTTTTTGATATAACCTTACCTCTTTCTTGGGAAACAGTTAGAACAACCTTAACATTTTATGTTATTTCAAACATAAATATTGCTTTCCAAATTGTTAAAGCTTTAACAGGTGGAGGTCCAGATGGGGCAAGTATGACCTTGTTAAATTATCAGTATGAACAAGCATATACCAACTCGAGCTTTGGTTATGGCTTAGCCATCGGTGTAGTTGTCTTTTTATTTTCCTTTATCTTAACTGCCATTATTCATAGAGGAACTAAACGTGACATTGTCCAGTTTTAGGAGGAATTATGAAAAATCAAACAAAATTATTTAGAGTATTTGTTTATGTCATAATCGCTCTTTTTATTCTCAGTATATTAATTCCTATTATTTGGGTCTTCATGTCCTCAATCAAAACAAATGCAGAATTTTATGAGAATCCTTGGAATTTACCTTTAGGTTTTCATTATCAAAACTTTATTGATGCTTGGGAAACAGCAAATATGGGTAATTATTTCATGAATTCGGTAATTGTTACAAGTTTAGCACTTGCACTTTTACTTGTTATCAGTTTGCCTGCTGCCTATATTATCTCAAGAATGGAATTTAAAGGGAGACAAATTGTTCGCACATTTTTGCGCTTAGGTTTATTTATTAACTTATCTTATATTGTTATCCCAATCTTTTTAATGCTGCTTGATTGGAACGCATCCTTACAAACAACCTTCTTTTTGAACAATCGTTTTATCTTAGCCCTAATATATGCTTCAACTGCACTTCCGTTTACTGTTTATCTGTTATCTAATTTTTTCAGTTCAATATCTAAATCATATGAAGAAGCGGCATATATAGACGGAGCGGGTTACACCAGAACAATGATTGATATCATTATTCCGATGGCAAAACCAGCAGTCATTACAGTTATTTTATTTAATTTTCTTTCCTTTTGGAATGAATATATTTTAGCCTTAACGATAATGCCTAGTGATGAGATGAAAACTCTACCTGTAGGTCTTATAAATTTACAGCAGGCTGCAAGAGGTGCTGCCAATTATGGCAGATTATATGCTGGTCTAGTTATTGTGATGTTACCGACTCTAATTTTATATATTTTGGTTCAAAAACAATTGACAGAAGGCATGATGGTTGGAGGAGACAAAGGATAATGAATAAAGATAAATTGGATAACTTGACAGTGAAAAATAGAAGAGATGAAGCATTGACAGGTAGTTTAACTTTACCAAGTGAAGAAAATTTTTATGATGAAACTCTTGAAATGCTCGAATTATTAGGTGCCGATGCTATACGTAATTCGGATGGTACAACTTTGCCAGAAAATTTAAAAGATCTGGCTGGGGTAAAAGTATATACAAATTTTTTTCCTTCGCGTGGACATAATGAATTTGCCCTTGATCATCTCACAGAATGTAGTCGTTTTTATTTATCGAGTGAATTTATTACGGCAGAAAGTGAAGAATTAGAAATAGCTTTTTGTGAAGATTATTTTAGCAAACAAATTAAACCAGATTATGATAACGATCCTTATGCATGGTGGGAAGTTATGAACAGAACAACTGGCGAACCTGTTCCCACAAGTGATTGGTTTGTGGATCAAAAAACAGATACGATTGTAATCAAAACAACTCCATATCATGTCTATTCAGTTAATTTCTTGGCTTATGGTGTTTGGGATCCTGTTCATATGTACAATCACATCACTAATGACTGGGGTGATGAGGTTGAGCGTGATATAGCTTTTGATGTGCGCTATCCAAATTCATCAGAATTTGCTGAACAAGCGATGGAACAATGGCTAATAGATAATCCCAAAACTGATGTAGTTCGTTTTACAACTTTCTTTTATCAATTTTCTTTAGTCTTTAATTCAAAAGCAGAAGAAAAATATGTTGATTGGTTTGGCTATACAAATACAGTCTCACCCTTAGCTATTGAAGCTTTTGAACAAGAATATGGCTATCGTTTAAGACCAGAAGATTTTGTAGATGAAGGATATTACAATTCAACCTTCCGTATTCCTTCTAAGCAATATTTAGACTATATGGACTTCCAGCAACGCTTTGTTGCCAAAAAAGCAAAAGCCTTGGTTGATTTAGTTCATAAATATGATAAAAAAGCGATTATGTTTTTAGGCGATCAATGGATAGGTACAGAGCCTTACGGCAAATACTTTTCTAGTATTGGACTGGATGGAGTTGTTGGTAGTGTGGGTGATGGTGTTACCTTAAGACTTATCTCAGATATTGATGTAAAAATCCGCGAAGGTCGTTTCTTACCATATTTCTTTCCAGATACTTTCTTTGAAGGCAATGATGAAGCCATCCTGGAAGAAGCAAAATTAAACTGGATCAAAGCAAGACGAGCCCTTTTCCGTAGCCCTTTAACTAGAATTGGTTACGGTGGTTATCTTTCTTTAGCCTATCAATTTAAAGATTTTATAGCCTATATTGCAGAAGTTGCTCAAGAATTTCGTCAGATCAAGCAATATGTAGAAAGTCATCAGAGTCTCAAAAAATCAAAGGTCGCTATTCTTAATTCATGGGGAGCAATACGTACTTGGGCACCTTATATTGTTGCTCATGGCAAACCATATAAGCTCAGTTATTCTTATTTGGGCATGATGGAGGCCTTATCTGGTATGGCCGTTGATGTTCAGTTTATTAATTTTGATGATCTAAAGGCTGGGATAGACCCAGATATTGATGTAATTATTAATGCAGGGGATGCCCATACAGCCTTCTCTGGCGGCGAAATATTTACGGATGAAGCAGTTGTTTCTGCTTTACGTAAGTTTGTCCATGCAGGTGGTGGCTTAATTGGACTTGGTGATCCTACTGCCTATCAAGCAAACGGTAGGTTTTTTCAGTTAGCAGATGTTTTTGGGATTGATAAAGAAGTTGGTTATTCACAAAGTACCAACAAATATTTTACACAAGTAACAGACGAACATTTTATCCTCAAAGATGTTACTGAGCCTATTGATTTTGGTGAATCAAAAGCTAATCTTTACGCTATTTCTGAAGCTACACAAATTCTTGAATATTCTAACGATGAAGTTCATATGGCAGTCAATGATTTTGGCAGAGGTAGAGCTTTCTACATGGCGGGTATGCCTTATAGCTTCCAAAATACTCGAATTTTACAACGAGCTATTTCTTATGTTATGGGTAAAGAAGCTGAATTTTACCGTTATATTGCCGAAGATATTCGTTTAGAAGTTATTGCTTATCCAGAAAGCAAACGCTTTTGCGTGATTAATAACTCTTTAGAAGAAGTAATAAGTGTAGTATATGATGGTTCTGGTAAAAAACATACGGTCAAGCTTGCGAGTGCCAAAATGAAATGGTTGGAGGACTAAGATGGAACTTGAAAAGAAACGTAGAAGAGAAAATATTCTATTGCTTATAATTTTTATAGCAGGCATAGTTTTACAGTTCGTTGGTAGCTCTAAAACAGGTTATCTAGGACTTGGTATTCAGCTTGTTTCATTGGCACTTATTATTTTAGTTTTGTACTTATATAACCGTCGCTATACTTAGGAAAGTCTTGTAGCTTAAATTTGCACGAGGAGTAAAAAATGTCAAAAGTAACATTAAAAAATATTAACAAAATATACGAAAATGGCTTTCAAGCTGTTTATGATTTTAATTTAGAAATTGCCGATGAGGAATTTGTAGTTTTTGTTGGTCCATCTGGTTGTGGAAAATCAACTACCTTACGCATGGTAGCAGGCTTAGAGGAGATAACTAGTGGCGAGTTGTATATTGGCGACACACTTGTTAACGATGTTGAGCCCAAAAATCGTGATATAGCTATGGTTTTTCAAAACTATGCACTTTATCCACATATGACAGTTAAAGATAACATGAGTTATGCCTTAAAAGTTGCTAGAGTTCCTAAGGCTGAAATAGATCAAAAAGTACAAGCAGCAGCTAAGATTTTAGGGCTAGAAGATTACTTAGATAATAAACCAAAGGAATTATCTGGTGGACAAAGACAGAGGGTGGCTCTAGGACGAGCAATTGTTAGAAACCCAAAAGTTTTTCTAATGGACGAACCTTTATCTAACCTGGATGCTAAATTACGGGTACAAATGCGAGCCGAAATTATCAAATTACATGAAAATCTAAAAACAACTTTCATTTATGTTACGCATGATCAAACAGAAGCAATGCCAATGGGTGATCGAATAGTGATTATGAAAGACGGCTATATTCAGCAAGTAGATAAGCCGGATGCAGTTTATTTCAAACCATATAATTTGTTTGTTGCTGGTTTTATTGGTTCACCCCAAATGAATTTTATCGATGGACAAGTTAGTTTAGTTAATGAAAAATATCAAATAGATATACTTGGTCAATCCTTGCCAATACCCGCAGATAAGGGTAAAATTCTAGAGAAAAATGGTTATTTAGATAAAGACATTATTATGGGGATCAGACCAGAACATATTTATGCTTCAGATCGACCAACAAATATGCCGCTAGAAGGCAGGGTTGATTTTTTAGAATTGTTGGGTTCTGAACATCATGTTCATCTTATGGTTAACGATCAAGAAATTGTAGCAAGAATCAATTCCGATGTTTTGGTCGAAAGAGAAAAAT
>JGI24707J26582_10000836_pt1 | contig 24611 bp, 18 predicted proteins | sample BioPla1DNA1_FD_26582 | JGI IMG/M metagenome (IMG submission 26582)
TGAAATAGCTGATAGTGTAGCGGGAACATCACTTGCAGCAAGCGCACAGGGAGATGTTACGGTTAGAAAGACCATTCCACGATATAAGGCCTCGTTCCACCCCCATCTCATGATATAGTTTCCAAAAATAATGAATAATGGGAAGGCAATTAAGACCCCGGTAACGTAAATCGGTTCGAATCTTTTAATTTTAGTGGCTGTTTTAGATAAATTAGATTGTGAGTTATCAACCATGTTTAATATTTTCGCAAAAATTGTATCTTCTGGATTTTTAGTTATTTCCATAATAAAAGTTCCATTATCGTTAATGGTACTTCCAAAAACGGGATCTCCTTTTGTTTTTTCTTTCGGAATACTTTCTCCAGTGATTGAAGCTTCGTCTAATGCGGCACTTCCTTCTATAATAATGCCGTCGGTTGGTACTTGGTCTCCAACTAGAACTTGAAGTTTATCTCCGATTTTTAGCGTGTCGGTAGCGACGAGTTCAATACTTCCATCAGGTTTAATTAAGCGTCCTTCTGTAGGGTTTAAATTAAGTAAGTTTGTAATTTCGCGTCTACTTTTATCTTCTACATAATCTTCTAAGAAATGTGCACCCGCAAATATCATGATAAGAAGTGCGCCTTCTTTAAAGTCGCCAATGGCCATAGCTCCGATTGCCGCTAATCCCATCAGAAGATGAGTGTTTGGGGTGAATCTTTTATTTTCTCTGGTATTTTTAATTGTAGATAAAAATCCATCGGATAATACGTGGTAACCGGAAATTATCATTGAAATGGTAAAGAGAATATTCTGCATGTTGCCCGGTTTAATAAATAGTGTTCCAATAAATNTAATTAGTCCAGTAATATATAGAATTACCGGTAGTATCCCATGATTGTGCTCATGTGAATGGTTATGTTCTTTTTTCATAATAGTCCTCCAATATGAGTATATGAGCAACTGCTCATATATACAGTATAGACTAACGATATAAATTATCAAGACTAATACTATAAGTTATGTTATAATTCTTGTGAAAACGTTTTCCGAGGTGATAGAGATGAAGAAGACAATGATGCAGGCGTTTGAATGGTATATAAATAGAGAAGACAAACATTATGTTCGTTTGACTCAACAACTACATGAACTATCGGATTTGGGGATTAATCAGGTCTGGTTGCCTCCAGCTTATAAGGGACATCATGGAGATTTTGATTCTGGATATGGGGTATATGATTTATATGATTTAGGTGAGTTTGATCAAAAAGGGTCTATTTCTACTAAATATGGAAGCTATGAAGAATATATGTTATTGATTGAAGGCTTGAAGGATTTTGGTATTGATATTATTGTGGATGTAGTTTTAAATCATCGTATTGGGGCTGATATGACTGAAGTAGTTAGGGCGCGTGAGGTTGATTTTAATAATAGATTTTTAGAAAAAAGGTTGCGTGAGATCGAGGCATGGACTCGTTTTGATTTTCCGGGGCGTAATGGAAAATATTCTGAATTTAAATGGAATAAAGATCATTTTAAGGCGATCGACTATGATGCTCGTTTAGATCTTAATGGGATCTATTTATTTGAAGGTAAACGATGGGATATGTTAGTGGATGATGAGAATTTTAATTATGATTATTTAATGGGTGCAGATGTAGATTTTAATCATATTGAGGTACAACAAGAATTGTTAAATTGGATGCATTGGTATTATGACTTAGTTGGATTTAATGGTGTTCGTTTAGATGCAGTTAAACATATAGATGCTAAGTTTTTTAAAGAGGCATTGACGATGCTTCGNGAACTAGATCCTGAAATTTATGCAGTGGGGGAGTATTGGAGTGGTGATTTGAAGGTACTTCATGATTATTTGATGGATGTGGATTTTTCTATGCAACTCTTTGATGTGCCGCTTCACTTTAATTTGTACCATGCATCTTTGAATGACACTTATGACTTACGCACATTATACAACGGCACACTGGCTATGAGTAATCCTAACTATGCAGTAACTTTTGTGGATAATCATGATACACAGTTGGGGCAGTCACTTGAATCATGGGTATTGGATTGGTTTAAACTCCATGCGTATGCGTTTATTTTATTGAGAGATGTGGGTATTCCGTCAGTTTTTTATCCTGATTTATATGGTAGTAACCATGACAAAATGCAAAAGGTTAAATATTTAGATAAATTATTACTGCTTCGTAAGGGCCATATGCATGGAAGTTTTTATGATTATATGGATGAATCCAATTTAATAGGGTGGTGTTTTACGGGAAATGAGGTACGTGAAGGGTTCGCCGTTGTTTTAAATACGGGTGGACGTACTGTTAAACGAATGTTTGTGGGTATGTTTAATGCGAATAAAACATTTGTAGATTGTATTTCAGGACGACGAATTGAGATTGATGAGGATGGGATTGGTTATTTTCCAGTTGATGATAAACAAGTAGCGATTTATGTGAATGTGGAGGGCGAATATGATGAAGGTATTTTATGATGATGTAAATTTACTGAAGATTGAATCGGATGAGCCAGTTGAAAGTTTAAGCTTTGGGAAAGTGATTTCAAATTCATCAAATGGCTGTCTTGTAGAAATTGAAAAGTTAGATTTAAGTAAGAAATTAAGTATCATGATTAATAATAAAGAATATGAAATTATTCCTAGGGGAATCACTCACACTACATGGTTTGAAGAAGCATTTGATGCAATGGACGTAAGATTGGGTGCCAATGTGGAGAACGGTATAACTTATTTTAACGTTTATGCGCCTACCCGTTATTCAGTAAGTGTGAGAATTGGAGATTCGGAATATCCGATGAGTCGTTTGAATAATGGAGTGTATTATCTTGAAATTAATGAAAATCTTCATGGTGAAAGTTATGTGTATGTTGTGAATAATGAACTGGTAACGACGGATCCTTATGCGAAAGCATCCCTTCCTAATCGTAAAGCGAGTGTAGTAGTTGATTTTGAAAAATTGGATTTAACGATTGAAGATTTTAAATTTGAGGGAAACCCAGTTATTTTAGAAACTCATATACGTGATTTTTCGATGGATCCTAAAGTGCCCTTTAAAAATAGAGGTAAGTTTTTGGGGATGTTGGAATCTTATGGTAACTATGGTTTTAATCATATTTTGGATTTAGGAATTACACATGTTCAATTGATGCCTGTTAATGACTTTGAAACGGTGGATGAGTTGGATCCTTATAAGATGTACAATTGGGGATATGATCCGATGCAGTTTATGGTTTTAGAAGGTAGTTATAGTTCGAATGTCTTAGATCCGATGCAGGTCCTTAAAGATTTTTCGAAATTAGTTGATACATATCATAAGCATGGCGTTGGTATTAATTTGGATGTAGTGTTTAATCATGTCTATGATGTAGAAAGTCATCCTTTTCATGTTTTGGTTCCATATTATTATTTTAGATATGATGAAAATTATAATCTGTCAAATGGATCTTTTTGTGGAAATGAGATTGCTTCTGAGAGGAAAATGGTTAGGAAGTTAATATTAGATACGATTGATTATTTTGTGGAAGTCTTTAGAGTAGATGGATTTCGTTTTGATTTAATGGGTCTTTTGGATGTCGAGACGATGGATTTAGTAAATCAAAGAGATGTGTGGATTTATGGTGAGGGTTGGAAGATGCCGACTATAATGGAGAATCATAAACAAGCTCACATGTTTAATCAAGATAAGATGAAAGGGATTGGTCATTTTAATGATCGTTTTAGAGATACAATCGCCGGAGATTTGAATACAGATGATGTGGGGTTTGGCAGTGGTGTGGTTTCGGATCAAGTGATGGCGGCGTTATATGGTAATAGCAATGAGGCGTTTGATCAATATCTATTTGATAACTGGTGTAAAAGTATTAATTATGTTGAGTGTCATGATAATTTGACTCTGGCTGATAAGGTTAAAGAGGTTGATATCGCGAAGTTTTTGACGGGTGTGACAATTTTAAGTAGAGGGATTCCTTTAATTCAAATTGGACAATCTTTTTTTAGAAGTAAGTCTAATGATGACAATTCTTATAAGTCTGGTGATGAAATTAATATGATTCGTTGGAATTTTTTAGATCGCTATGAAGAATTTAATGAGTTTGTGAAGAGATGTATTCAATGGCGTAAAAGCATTGACTATAGTCAATTTGTGGTTGAAAAAAAAGAAAATAGTGTTGTGATCGGGTCAAAGGATGTATTTTATAAAATTGATGGTAAAAAATTAGAAATTTCGGAATACGTTTTCTGAAATCGCATACAAAAGTCTTTACAACTTCAAAATAAGTGTTATAATGGAATTAGGAAAACGATTTCTTTGTTTTCAAAAGGAGGAATATTGGTGAAGAAATTGATTAGAATATTCTTTGTATCATTAGTGACCTTATCATTGGTTGCATGTGGTGCTAAAGAAAATGGCGGAGATGCCGAAGTGATTAATTTAAAAGTTTGGGGGTCACAAGATGATCAACAACTGTTAGCTGAGTTGGTAGAAGATTTTAAAGAAGCAAATGCTGATAAAGAATTTAATATTGAGCTTGGTGTTGTGGCTGAGCCGGATGCAAAGGATCAGGTCTTGGGTGACTTAGAGACGGCAGCAGATGTGTTTGCTTTTGCTAATGATCAATTACGTGATTTAGTTGGAGCAGGTGCTCTTTATGAAATTACTTTAAATAAAGATAAAATCATTGAAGAGCAAATGGAAGGGGCTATTGATGCAGTTACATTAGATGGAAAGATGTATGGAATTCCATTTACTGCGGATAATGGTTACTTCTTATATTATGATGCTAACTTCTTTAGTGAAGATGATGTTAAGTCCTTGGATAAGATTTTAGAAAAAGCAGAAGCTGAAGGTAAACAAGTATTCATGGATGTTTCAAATGGTTGGTATATTGCATCCTTCTTCTTAGGTGCTGGTAACACAATTGAAATTGATGAAGATGGTAAACAAGTTGTAGACTTCAATAATGACATTGGTGTTAAAGTAGGAGAGTATATTCGTGATTTTACCGCTTCCAAAGCATTCTTGACTGGGGATGATGACATTATGATGTCAGCTGTAAATGATGGTAAAGTTGTGGCGGCTGTTAGTGGTGCTTGGAAGGCAGATGAATTCGAAGCAGCTTACGGTGATGGTTATGCAGCTACAAAGCTTCCTGAAATTGATCTAGATGGTGAAAAAGTTCAAATGGCTAGTTTTGCTGGATACAAGGTGTATGGAATTAGTTCCGCAACAAAGCATCCTGAAGAGGCAATGGCTTTGGCTGAATTCTTATCAAATGAAGAGAGTCAAGTCAAACGATTTAAAGCACGTTCATTAGGGCCATCCAATCTTAAAGCAGCTGAGAGTGATGAAGTAAAAGAGAATATTGCTTTAAGTGCTTTAGCACAACAAGGTGTATTCGCTCATTCTCAAAAAGATGTTCTTGGTTCTTATTGGGAGCCGGCAGAGGCTTTTGGTGAGGAACTTGAAAATGGTTACTCAGGTGATATCAAAGAACTTCTAGATGAAATGGTTCGTCAAATAATGGAGTAATGAAGTGGGGGCAAAACTTGTCCCCCTTTCCTTTAATGAGGTGTAAGAGATGTTTAAAAAATTTATAGAGGGATTTAAAACTGGAGATATAAAGACGCGTTTGTCCTATGTGTTTTTTGGGGCAGGCAGTTTTCTTAGAAAACAGTATGTAAGAGGATTTACGTTTTTATCTCTTCAGATAATTGGAATTATATATTTAATTAATTCCGGATTTAGTCGTATAAAAGGATTGGCCACTTTAGGTACGGTCGTTCAAGGTAAAACCTTTGATGAAGAACGCGGTATTTATGTCTATACTCAAGGTGATAACTCTATGTTATTTCTCCTTTTTGGTGTATTGGCTGTCTTGATTATTATTGGCTTGGTCTTTTTGTATTACTTGAATATTAAAAATGCTATTCATAATCAAAAATTGGTAGAGGAAGGTAAACCACTTCCAACGTTTAAGGAAGATGTGCAGGATCTGTTGGATTCAAGATTTCACATTACCGTTTTATCATTACCTACAATTTTGACGCTGATGTTTACCGTACTGCCACTTATCTTTATGATATTAATCGCATTTACTAACTTTGATCAAAATCATCAACCACCTGGAAATTTATTTACTTGGGTTGGTCTCGATAATTTTAAGGTCATGTTTTATGATAGTAAAATTATCTCAGGTACATTTTTTGCATTATTAANGTGGACTTTTNNATGGGCCTTTTTTGCGACATTCTTAAATTATTTCTTAGGGATGTTGTTGGCTATTTTGATCAATTCAAAAGGTGTTAAGTTAAAGAAGTTCTGGAGAACTGTTTTTGTGATTACGATTGCGATTCCGCAATTTGTGAGTTTATTGTTAATGTCTAAGTTGTTGGCAGATCAAGGAACGATTAACCAAGTACTCATGAATATGGGAAAAAATCCGATTCCATTTTTATCTAATGGTAATGTTGCTAAAATAACAGTCATTATTGTTAACTTATGGGTCGGGGTACCTTATACCATGTTAATTACCTCCGGTATTTTAATGAATATACCACAAGATATGTATGAGAGTGCGAAGATTGATGGGGCAGGTCCTTGGATTCAATTTGTGAAGATTACACTTCCTTATATGTTACATGTGACGGCACCCTATTTAATTACACAGTTTGTAGGAAATATAAATAACTTTAACGTTATATATTTACTAACTGGTGGTGGTCCTTTAACACTTAAGTATTATCAAGCGGGGCACACAGACTTATTGGTAACATGGTTATATAAATTAACGGTAAATGATAAAAACTATGCGATGGCTTCTACTTTAGGAATTATTATTTTTGTGATTAGTGCAACCTTGTCATTGGTTGTGTTTAGAAAAGTGACGGAAGAAGGCAAGGAAGGGGCGTTTCAATAATGAAATTTAAAAATAAATTAAAAAGTTTTATATCACATTTATTTTTGTCAGTTTTATCTGTAATTTGGCTTCTACCTGTTGCCTGGTTAATTCTTCAATCATTTAGGGCTGAAGGTGGTGCATTTACAAGTTATGTTATTCCAAAACAATTTACTTTAGATAATTATAGAAAATTATTTACAGAGACGCATCTATTTAATTTTCCAAGATGGTTCATGAACACTTTATTTGTGGCAGTGATAACTGCGATCATTACAACGGTAGTAGTGCTTCTTACTAGTTATGCATTTAGTAGACTTCGTTTCAAAATGAGAAAACCATTTATGAATCTTATTTTAGTATTAGGAATGTTTCCTGGATTTATGTCGATGACTGCTATCTATCATATTATTAAAGCAATGGGTTTGGGACAGAGTTTATGGGCTTTAATTTTAGTATATTCGGGGGGAGCTGCGATGGGATATTATATTTCAAAGGGCTTCTTTGATACAATTCCATTTGCAATCGATGAGTCCGCTATGTTAGATGGGGCGACTAAAAATCAAATATTTTGGAAAATTACATTGCCTATGTCAAAACCAATAGTAGTTTATACTATATTGACTTCCTTTTTAGCACCTTGGGTTGATTTTATCTTCGTATCTGTAATAATGAGAGATCATTATCAAAACTATACGGTGGCACTTGGCTTGTTTCAAATGTTGACGCGTGAAAATATTGGTAAATACTTTACTCAATTTTGTGCAGGAGCAGTTTTGGTTGCGATTCCTATTACAATTCTATTTATTTTCATGCAGAAGTATTATGTCACTGGTATTACAGGTGGGTCTGTTAAGGGATGAGAAAGTTTCTTGTAAGTATTGTTTTAATTTTATTAGTTGCTTGTCAACCCAATCATAAGCCTGAAGTAAACTCAGTTTATTATGAAATATATGTCGGTTCATTTTACGATTCTGATGGGGATGGTAAAGGGGATTTAAATGGTGTTTTGGAAAAGTTGGATTATATCCAAAATGATTTAGGAGCGACCGGTATCTGGTTGATGCCCATCCATCCTTCTCCGACGTATCACAAATATGATGTGGTGGATTATAAGGACATAGATGAAGACTATGGAACGCTTGAAGATTTTGATAAACTAGTTTCTGAGATGAATAGGCGAGAAATGGATCTCATCTTAGATTTAGTGGTTAACCATACTTCATCTAAACACCCGTGGTTTTTAAAAGCTAAAGAAGCACACTTAAATGGAAAATGTGATGAAGTGGTGGAATGTGATTTCTATAATTTTTCTAATGAGAGACTGCCGGGGTATCATAAAATAAATAATGATTTATATTATGAAGGTGTATTCTGGGGGGAAATGCCTGATTTAAATCTAGATAATCCACAAGTGAGGGAAAACTTATTAGATATTTCTAAGTTTTGGCTTGATAAGGGTGTAAAGGGTTTTCGGTTGGATGCGACTACTCACTTTTATGCGGAAGATAAATCTTTAAATATTAGTTTTCTTGATTGGTTTAATAAGGAGATTAAGAATATAAAATCTGATGCTTATTTGGTTGGAGAGGCGTGGACTGGTACTTCTATTATTAAAGATATGTATGCGAGTGGTATTGATAGTTTCTTTAATTTTAGTTTCTCTCAGCAATCAGGTACCATCAATCAGGCCGTTAATACAAGTGATGGTATGCGCTTGGCGCAACAAGTTGAGCGATATCAATCAGATATTTTAAAGAAGAATCCAAACGCCATTGATGCAATCTTTTTGACCAATCATGATAATAATCGAAGTGCTGGATATTTATTAGATTTGGAAAAGCGTAAAATGTCTGCATCTCTTTATTTACTGATGCCGGGTAATGTATTTATTTATTATGGTGAAGAAGTTGGCTTAAAGGGAAGTGGAATTGATGAGAATAAACGTTTACCCATGCCTTGGAGTAAACGAGGTACTGGGGTCACAAATCCACCGGTAAATGCCGATTATGTTCAAGATGATTATGAGTATGTGAAAGATGCATTAAAGGATAAAAATTCTTTATTGAATCATTATAGGCAGATACTTCGTATTAGACATCAGTATCCGGAGATTTCAAGAGGGAATGTCATAGCCTATGATTTAGGTCATAAAGCCTTGTATGCATTGGAACACGATGGAAATATTATGGTGATTCATAACCTAAGTCAAGATGAAATTGAATTTGACTTAAATCATGATAAAATGGTCTTAGTAACGGGTAAAGCAAAATCTAAAGAAAATAAAATTACTTTGGGTGGTTTATCTTCAATCATAATAGAAAAGTAGGTGAGATGGATGGCTTCTATGTCAGATGTTGCGAAAAAAGCGGGAGTGGGTGTTTCAACCGTATCAAAAGTTTTGAATAATTATGATAATATTTCCGAAGAAACACGAGCTAAGGTAATGCGCGCGGTGGAAGAACTTAATTATGTACCCAATGCAGTAGCTTCTGCTTTGAGTTCGAAAAAGAATCGAAGAATTGCGGTTGTCGTCTTCATTAATAACGAGAGACAGGCTATCGATGAAATTAATATGCAGTATTTATTTGGGTCATTTGATCAATCTAATAAAGAGAAATTAGAAGTCATTACGGTTTTTTCAAATGTTTTTGAAGATATGTCAAAATTAGAGATGTTACAATATTTTAAATCGTTAAGTGTTCAAGGCATGATTGTGTATGGAATGCATAAAGAGCAAGAGGTTTTTAACGAAATTATTGAAGAACAATATTTTTATGCGGTACTTGTTGATGTGCCCATTCAAAATGAGAAAACATCTTATGTAATGGTAGATCATCAAAAGGCTCAGTATGAGCTTGCCGAGTATATGATTGATAATCACTCAAGTGAGGTTAGAAGTGTATTGTATTTAGCAGGGCGTCGTGATGGATATGTAACTGATCTTCGACTTCAAGGGGTTGTAGATGCCTGTATTGATAGAAGGATTAAATTGAATGCACAATACGCAGACTTTAGCGAAAGAAAAGCCATTGAATTAACCAAACAATATGGGCATGATGCCGATATAATTATTTGTGCATCAGATTTGATGGCTATTGGAGCGATTAACGCTTTGAAAGAAATGGATATATTTAGGCCTGTTTGTGGTTATGATGGGATTAAGTTATTAGGTTATGTTAGGTATCATATCCAAACGGTTAAGCAAGATTTCTTTAACATTGCAAAACAGGGTATCATTGAATTGAAGCGTTTAATGGAAGAGAAAAATAGTCAAGCTATTTTGCTGGATTATGAGATTACTAGAATTGATTATGATGATGTGATTATTTAGCTGTGGAAACACAGTTAAAAATTTGGTTTAAAAGGAAAACGATTTCGTAGGAGGATATATGGAAAAGCTATTATTAGAATATACAAATAACAATTTAGAAAAAGCAAGTATAGAAGAAGTTTATAATGCCGTTTTAAANGTTACACAAAATAAAATTTCTGAAATGAAGCATGTGAGTGGAGAACGCAAAGTTTATTATATGTCNGCAGAGTTTTTAATTGGAAAACTTCTCAGCAACAACATGATGAACCTAGGTATTTATAATGAGATAAAAGCTGTTTTAGAGAAATATGGTCATGATATAAAGGATGTTGAGGACTTTGATCCGGAACCGTCATTAGGTAATGGTGGTTTGGGGCGCCTCGCTGCCTGTTTTCTAGATTCAATTGCGACACTGGGTATTAATGGTGAAGGTTTAGGTTTAAATTATCATTATGGCTTATTTAGGCAAGTATTTAGAAATCACCTTCAAAACGAAGAGAAAGATGTGTGGCTAGATGTACCGAGTTGGTTGCGTAAAACGGATATTACATATGATGTAAGAATCGGCCAACAAGATTTGAAATCAAGAATGTATGAGATTGATGTGGTTGGCTATAATAATGAAAAGACGACATTGCGCTTGTTTGATTTGGAATCAGTTGATGATTCTGTGATTAAACAGGGAATTGATTTTGATCAAACTGCAATTGATAAAAACCTAACATTGTTTTTATATCCTGATGATTCAACGGAAGAGGGGCTGCGCTTACGCTTTGCTCAACAATATTTTATGGTAGTCAGTGGTATCTCTTATGTGGTTGATACGCATAAAGAGGTATTAGATGAGTTAGATAAGCATGTGGTGATTCAAATTAATGACACGCATCCAGCAATGGCCATTTTAATTTTATTAAAGGCTTTACTCAATCATGGTATTGAATTTGAAAAAGCTGTGGATATAGTATCAAATGTATTTGCGTATACAAATCATACAATTTTAGCTGAAGCACTTGAGAAGTGGCCTTTAGAATATTTTGAAAGTGTTGATTTGGAGATGGTTGATATTCTTCATAAATTAGATGAAATTGTCAAGAAGAGATCGAATCATCCCAGCGTGCAATTGATTGATGAGAACAATATGGTGCATATGGCTTCATTATCGATTCATTTTAGTTTTAGTGTGAATGGTGTTGCTGCTTTGCATACGGAGATCTTGGTTAATTCAGAACTGAAAGATTACGCAGATTTGTATCCAAATAAATTTAATAATAAGACCAATGGGATTACTTTTAGAAGATGGCTTGAATTCAGTAATCCTGAACTGACTGAATTTATAGAGTCCAAAATTGGAGATGAATTTAAACAGGATGCAATGCGCTTAAAAGATTTAGAAACATTTGTGGATGATGAAGATGTACTAAAGGATCTGTTAAAGATTAAACATAATCAAAAGATTAGATTACAGGAATATATTTTAGAAACGGAAAATAAAGAGATTAATGTAGATTCGATCTTTGATATTCAAATTAAACGCTTGCATGAATATAAGCGTCAACAGATGAATCTATTGTATATTGTGCATATGATGCAAGAAATAAGGGGAGGTTACCGACCAAAACGACCTATCACATTTTTCTTCGGATCTAAAGCGGCTCCGGCTTATATTATTGCGAAAGATATTATTCATGCGTTACTAACCTTATCCAGTATTATTGAAAAAGATCCATTACTNAATCAGTATCTAGATATTGTGTTTGTGGAAAACTATAACGTGTCTAAGGCTGAGTATTTAATTCCTGCCTGTGATGTAAGTGAACAGATATCCCTTGCTTCTAAAGAGGCTTCAGGAACTGGTAATATGAAGTTGATGTTGAATGGGGCATTGACTTTAGGTACTTTAGATGGGGCGAATGTGGAAATTAGAGATCATGTTGGTGATGATAATATTTACATTTTTGGTAAGCATAGTGACTATATCATTGAGCGATATGAGAAAATGGATTACGTATCTAAAGATTATTATGATAATAGTGAAATCATTAAGCGCTCTGTAGATTATCTAATTTCTGAAGAAATGTTGGAAGAAGGATCGAAAGAACATTTGGAAAGACTTCACCATGAATTGATCAGTAAGGATTGGTTTATGACTTTGATTGATTTAGAAGAATATATTGAAGTTAAAAATAAAATGTTTGAAGATTATGAAGACCGTATGAGTTGGGCTAGAAAAAGCTTAATTAATATAGCGAATGCTGGATTCTTTAGTTCAGATCGTACTATTGCGGATTATAATCGTGATATTTGGAAGGTGAAGTAGAATTATGATTAATAAGGAAAGAAGAGCTGGAGTATTATTAGCGGTATCCAGTCTTCCTGGTTCATTTGGAGTGGGGGATTTTGGGAAGGATGCGTTTGAATTTATAGATATGTTGGATGCCAGTCGTGCAAAGTACTGGCAAATCCTTCCTCTAAATCCAGTGGGATATGGTAATTCTCCCTATCAAACTTTTTCATCGTTTGCGGGTGATGAAATCTACATATCCATTGAAAAATTGTATGCGGAATTAAATCTTTCCTTAACTATAGATGTTTTGGAAACTGAAAGCGTGGATTATGCGAGTTCTAGAGAACAAAAAAATAAATATCTGAGAGAAGCATTTAAATTTTTTACTAAGGATGATGAATATGAGGCTTTTATAAAAGAGGCCTTTTGGTTGGAAGAATACGCAAAATTCATGGCTTTACGCTCAGTTAATGATAATCGGTCTTGGTTAGAATGGGATGTGTTTGAGTATTCAGACACGGAAATTGAGTATCAATATTTCTTGCAGTACCATTTTTATAAACAGTGGATGGATATCAAGGATTATGCGAATAATCTTGGAATTAAAATTATGGGGGATATTCCAATTTATTTAGGTCATGATTCACATGAAGTATATTTTAACAGAGAACTCTTTCATTTAGATCGCGATGGACGGCCCACTTTAGTTGCGGGTGTACCACCAGATTATTTTAGTGAAGATGGACAGTTGTGGGGTAATCCAATTTATGATTGGGAAGTACACAAACAAAGTAATTATGATTTTTGGGTAAAACGATTAGAATGGAATCAGCGTTTGTTTGATACCATAAGAATTGATCATTTTAGGGCCTTTGATACGTATTGGGCTATTCCTGGTGATGCGAAAACGGCGAAAACTGGTGAATGGATTATTGGACCACGTCATGATTTCTTTGACGTTATTTATGATCGGATTAAAGATTTAGAACTGGTAGTAGAAGATTTAGGAGATTTACGTGATGAGGTCTTAGAACTTCGGGATGATTATGGTTTAATGGGTATGCAAATAATCCAGTTTGCTTTAAAACCTGAAGAGATTGAGCGTGATATCCATATGCCTGAAAATATTTTGGCATATACTGGAACCCATGATAATCAACCGATTGGAGGTTGGGTTGAGGATCATGATTTAGACTACCAACAAANGGTTAGATCTAATATAGAAAATCGTGGTATTCATGAAGAGAATATGGTTGATTTAATATGTCATTATGCGATGAGTTTGAATGCGAATTTAGTGATTTTACCGGCTCAAGATTTAATGAGGCTCGGAAATGCATCACAAATGAATCGCCCTGGAACCGTGGGAAGTCCCAACTGGGAATGGAAACTAAAACATTTAGATGATTTATCTGATGGTATTTCTCGTTTTAAACGATGGGTTATTAAAACAAATAGAACGAATGTGTCATAGACATGTTCGTTTTTTTCTGTGATATAATTTAATTAGGAGGCGATTTTATGAAATACACATTAAATAGTGGATATAAAATCCCGGTGATCGGGTTTGGGACCTGGCAAACACCGGAAGGAGTAGTCGCAAAAGATTCAGTCAAGAAGGCACTTGAATCGGGTTATCGACATATTGATACGGCCAGTGTCTATGGGAATGAAAAAAGTGTTGGGGAAGGGATTAAAGAAAGTCAAATACCTCGGGAAGAAATTTTCTTAACGACAAAGTTATGGAATGATAAACATAGTTACGAAGATGCTAAAGAGGCGATTCACACATCTATGGAACTTTTGGGGGTGGATTATTTAGATTTATATTTAATTCATTGGCCCAATCCTAAGCATTTACAAAAAGGCGATGCTTGGAAAAAAGCAAATCAAGAAACATGGCGGGCAATGGAGGAAGCCGTTGAGGCAGGATTAATTAAGTCCATCGGTGTATCTAATTTTATGCCACATCATTTGGAGAGTTTACTTGAAACGGCTAAAATCAAGCCAGCAGTGAATCAAATATATTTGAGTCCATCTGATCAACAAAAAGAAGTGGTAGAATTTAATAGAAAAAATAATATTTTATCTCAAGCTTATAGTCCGCTTGGAACAGGTACTATATTAGATAATGAAGATTTGATAAAAATTGGAGACAAGTATAATAAGACGGCCGCTCAGGTGGCTCTGAGATGGTCTATTCAAAAGGGTTTTAATCCCTTACCTAAATCAGTGACTCCATCTAGAATTGTGGAGAACATTAATATTTTCGATTTCGAACTTGATGCGTCTGAAATGGAATTAATTGATGGTTTAGAGGGTATTGGGAAAGAGTCTAAAGATCCAGATACGATTGATTATTAATAAAAGAAAGACCTTAACTGTTTTTAGTTAAGGTCTTTTAAGCTTTCTAAGAAAATCGGAATGTACATTAACATGGAGAAGATGGACAATCCCACCACCACCGTTAACATCGNATGAATGAGTGTGGGTTTGGNAGATTTGGGATGAGGATGATTAGAATCATTACGACATAGAAGGCGAAGGTTGCGACTTTTCCGAACCATTTGGCACTTGTGACTTCAAGTTTATTTTGTAGTGCGTAGAAACTTGCAAGCAACATTATGGCATCTTTAGTTAAAATGATCCAAAAATAAATGGCGTGTTCCTTGATTAAGAAAATAAAACTAAGGGAAATGGCAGTTTGGGTTAATTTATCAGCGAGTGGATCAAGTAGAGCTCCAAGTTTTGTGATCCAATTGAAACGTCGCGCAAGAAACCCATCTAGAAAATCCGTAATACCAGACAAGATGAGGATAAGCCCTGCATCTAACATTTGATGGTTTAAGATGGCGTTGAAATAAAAAGGAATTAGCGTAATTCTAAAAAATGAAAGTATGTTTGGAATATGTTTCATAGTCTACCTCTCTCTTTAGGACTAATTATATCATATTTAAATAAAGATTCCCTCTGGTTTTGAAAGAGGTAGATTTTCGGGATCTTTGTATTTTTCTGATACGATTGGTTTATTTTCCTTTAATGAATTTTGAACATCTAAGATCCTTTGATTTTCTGAACCTCTAAATAGAATGGAGAGGTTTCTTTGGTTAAGGATAAAGGGTCCATCAACTAGAATATCTAGTTGACTTAAGAATTTATGGACGTAAGGGTCTTCCAATTTGATGAGTCGCTCAAACGTAAAACCAGTATAAGACCATAGATTATAGCCTTTTTCTTTTAGTACTTTCGCTATATTATAACAGCTTTCTGCCTGCATAAAGGGTTCGCCACCGGAGAAAGTGACTTTTTTGAGATCTCTTTTTAAAACTTCATCCAAGACGTCATCTATATATAATATCTTACCTTTATCAAATGGGATCGTTTCTGGATTGTGGCATCCTGGACATTTATGAGGGCAGCCTTGGGTGAAAATGACACTTCTTAATCCTTCTCCATCTACAATGGAATCATGGATGAGTGATGCGAGTCTAATGGTCATAATGAATGTTTCACCCTTTCCATGGTTTCTTGACGTTTAGCGTCGTTAAATCGATCTAAGGTCCCCACTAGATATCCAGTGATACGTCTGATCCTTTCGAATTGNGCCCCATCTTTTTCACTGCGTCCACATTGTGGGCATTCATCGTTAATGATGCCTGTATATCCACATTGAGGGTCTCGGTCGATAGGATGGTTAATGGCGCCATATCCAATATTATTTTCACGCATCTTTCTGATTACTGTTTCAAAACTTTCTAAGTTTTTGGTTGTGTCTCCATCTAATTCTACGTAGGTAATATGGCCAGCATTTGTAAGTTCGTGGTAAGGACCTTCTACTTGAAGTTTTTTATCAACGGAAATATCGTAGTGGACAGGAACGTGGAATGAGTTTGTGTAATAATCTCGATCGGTAACGCCTTCTATTTTTCCATAAATGGATCTGTCTATTCCTACGAATCTTCCTGAAAGTCCCTCAGCTGGTGTTGCGAGTAGTGTGAAGTTTAGTTCATATTCTTTTGCGTATTGATCGGCTCGATCGCGCATGAAGCGGACGATATCAAGACCCAGTTTTTGCGCTTTTGCGCTTTCGCCATGGTGTTCTCCTATCAGTGCGGTGAGACATTCCGCCAATCCTATAAAGCCAATAGACAATGAACCATGTTTTAATACGCGTCTTAAGTTTTCGTAGGGTTTGAGAGTTTCGGAGTTTTTCCAAACGCCTTGTCCAAGTAAAAACTTAAAGTTTCCAACATTTTTATCACATTGAATTTCAAATCTTTCTAAGAGTTGATCCTTTACTAAATCCATTAAGCTTCCAAGTTCATCATAGAACTCATCTAAACGTGGTTCTGGATTTGAAACAATTCCATATTTAATACCAAGTCTTACTAAGTTGATGGAAGTAAAGCTAAGGTTTCCTCTTCCAACAACCGTTTGATCATCTGGATCGGTAATATCACTGATGACGCGGGTTCTACATCCCATATAAGTACATTCGGTAGCGTAGTCTCCTTCTTTGTAATATTGTAGNTTAAAGGGTGCATCTAGGAATGAGAAGTTAGGGAAGAGGCGTTTAGCGCTGGTCTTGATGGCAAGTTTGAAAAGATCATAGTTTGGATCTGTTTCAAAGTAGTTGACGCCTTCTTTTACTTTGAAAATAGCGATGGGGAAGATGGGTGTCTCACCTTTTCCTAATCCAGCATCAAGCGCTAGTAAGTAGTTTTTTATGACCATGCGTCCTTCTGGACTTATGTCCGTTCCAAAGTTAATGGAGCTAAAGGGTACTTGGGCACCGGCTCGTGAATGCATCGTATTTAGGTTGTGGATAAGGGCCTCCATCGCTTGGTAGGTGAGGCGATTAGTAATTTGAAGAGATTTGTTGTAGGCTTTTTTGAGGAGATCTTGTTTTTCTGTGTGGTTGGTCATTTGGTTGAGTTCTTTTTCTGATAGTTTGATTGATTTAATAGAATCTATTTTCTTAATGAGTTTTTCATCAATAAGATCAAATAGTTCTAGGAAATTATATAAGTTTTGTTTGAAATGTTTTTTGAATGTATATAAGACACCAGGGGCCATGTAATAATCGAAAGCTGGGATGCTTTGTCCTCCATGTTGGTCGTTTTGATTTGATTGGATCGCAATGGCGCACAAAGCTCCGTAAGATGCGATATCTTTTGGTGGTCGTAAGTGTCCATGTCCTGTTGAGAAGCCTTTAGTGAAAAGTTTTTCTAGGTTAATTTGATTACAGGTGGTGGTTCCCATGGGTAAAAAATCTAAATCATGAATATGGATTTGGCCGGAATCATGTGCATGATAGTATTTTTCATCCATTAGGTAGGCTTTCGCATATTCTTTGGATACGGTGGATCCAAATTGAAGCATCATTCCCATAGGACTGTTTCCATCGACATTTGCATTTTCTCTCTTTGCATCTTCTTCGATGGCTTCTTTTTGATTGAGTTTTTCGATTGCCTTTAAAAATTTATGTTGTTTGGATATAAAGATACGGCGTGATTCATTTCTTCTTTTTCGATAAGATGAAAACGAGTCAAAAACATCAATATAATTTTGTTTTAAAAGTTCTTTTTCTATTAAATCTTGGATAAATTCAATTGAGATGAATTTATCGCCATTGAGTTCAAGTGCACGTTGATCCACTTCTTCTTGTAGCGTTTTTAAAACCGATTTATACACCTTATTCACGTCTTCTCCATCATAAAGTGGGTTTTCAACGGAATCGAATCCTTTTTTAATAGCGATCGCAATTTTTTCGCCCTTAAATTTTACTTGTTGGTGATCTCTTTTTAAAATAATAATATTTTCCATAATAGCCTCCCTTATTATATATTTAGAATAAATAATAAAAGTTTGTGAATCAATGTATAAGTGTCTATTTATCATGTAAATTATAAAAATAGGTCCTAATCGTTAATTACTTAATGATAATCATTAATTATGTGTTATAATGGTATTAGGTGATAAAAAAATGATTGTTGTGAGATTGGATCGGATGTTGGTGGAAAGAAAGATGTCTTTGAAGGAGTTATCAAAGAGAACTGGTATTTCTGAGGTAAATTTATCGCGATTAAAAAATGGCCATGTTAAGGCCATTCGTTTCAGTACTTTGAATGCGATTTGCACAGAGCTGAGGTGTCAGCCGCGTGATTTACTGGAGTTCTATTATGACATCTAATAAGTTATCTATGAATTGTTGGATGATTGTGGTGGGGGTTGCGATATTTACGCGAATATAGCCCTCGCCTTTTTTTCCATAAGAGCTACCAGGACTGACGAAGACGTCGTTATTTTTTAGAAGGTTCATAAACTCATTTTCGTTGATTTGATAATTTTGATAATTGATCCAAAGTAAATAAGAGGCCTCTAGGGGAGAAATAATGAGTTTGGTAGGGTTTAATTTTTGTTTGATGAGTTTATAATTTTCTTTAATAATATTAATCTTTTCATCGAGCCAATACTCTGCTTTTGTATATGCGGCCTCGGTGGCTATATATCCTAGGATGTTGGGGGAATGGATTCCTTTTTTATTGTTTGATTCTCTGAATTTGTCTCTTATGTATTGGTTAGGGATAAAAATATTGGCTGTTTGCAGGGCGGCTAGATTGAAGCTTTTAGAAGCTGAAGTACAGGTGATGGCGTTTGGATTGATGGATGCGTATGATACAAAGGGTTTTTGAATGGTTAGATCAGCATGAATTTCGTCACTGATTATTGTGACATTATGCTTGGTCGCGAGATTGTGAATTTCAGTTAATTCTTTTTCTGTGTACATTTTTCCGATAGGATTGTGAGGTTGACATAAAATCATCACTTTAGATTGAGATAATTTTTGTTCTAGATCTTTGTAATCAAGCTTATATGATCCATCTGGTTGATAGACAAGTGGAGATTCAATGAGTTTTCGGTTTGAGTTTTTAATGATGTTGTAGAATTGTCCATAAACGGGTGGTTGGATTAAAACGCCATCATCTGGGTCTGTTAAGTTATAGATGAGGTTGTATAAAGCTGCAATGACGCCATGCGATTGGGTGAGGTGGTCTGGGTTTAGGTCTAAGTTGTGTCTTTTTCTAAACCAGTTTACGACAGATAAAGAGTATTTTTCTTTTGGTTCGCTGTAACCTAGGTTATAATTATTAATAAAGGATATCATTGCATCTTTGATTTCTGGTGCCGTCGCAAATTCCATATCCGCAATCGTAAGCGGTGTTGCCGATGTGTTGTTTTTCATTTTGTACATTAGGTTCCATTTTACACTGTATTTCATGATAAATTCCTCCGTTTTTATTATTATATCATGTTGTAAATGGGATGGATATTTGATAAGATTACTATGATATTTGAAAGGCATGATAAAATTATGAAAACAGTACTATTAATCGTATCAATTTTACTAATCTTATTATCATTATTACAAGGCGGAAAATCCGAAGGATTTACGGGAGCTTTTTCCGGTAGTTCTGGATTGAATTTATTTGCGAATACAAAAGAGCGCGGGGCAGAAAAAGTGATTTCTAATCTTACAATGATTACGGGAATACTTTATTTTGTTCTGGTGATTTTAGTATTGATAGTTGAGTAAATGAAACCGCGGAAGCGGTTTTTTAATTTAAGAAAGGATATTTATGGATAAAAATTATGAAGACATAAAATTGTATTTGTTTAAGAATGTCATGAAGGAAGACTTAGAAACAGTAATTAAGGGAATACAGGAAGCGTTAAAGTTAAATTTAAAAGAAATTAATAAAGTATTAAATGTGATGCATGAAGATCGTGAGATATTAATGCTAGGGGATGACATCTATGTGATAGATGACATTCATTATAAAGTTGGGGTGCTTCGTGTTGTTCGAGGTCAATTCGCATTTATTGGTATTGGTGAGGAGTCAGTTTATATTCATTCCTCAGATTTTAATGATGCGATTGATGGAGATGAGGTCTTAATTCAAGTCATTCACAAAGAGAAGGTGTCTGGTAAGGTTTTATCTGTTTTAAATAGGAGTAAAGAGTATATTCTAGGGACAATTAATGATCGAGGCTATTTTATACCGTATGATCGTAAGTTTAATCAAAGGGCCATTTTGAAAACAAATGGTGTGGAAGTACATGAAAATCAACGCGTAATTGCGAAAATCGATAAAGTTGAGAAAAATGTATTATATCTCACGTTGCATTCCGTTTTGGGTATGGCTGATGAGCCAGGTATCGATATTTTATCAGTATTATTTGAACATGATCTACAAACGGAGTTTGAAGAAGATGTTTTGGAGGAAGCCAAGGCTTTGCCGGATAAGGTATTGGAGAAGGATTTAGAGAATCGGATGGATCATCGGGATCAAATGGCAATTACAATTGACGGAGAAGATGCGAAAGATCTTGATGATGCGGTGTATTTGGAGCCACTTCATGAGGGATATCGTTTATATGTACATATAGCGGATGTTTCATATTATGTAAGGAAATCAAGTGCTATTGATAAAACGGCATATGTTAGAACGAGTTCTATTTATATGGTGGATCGTGTAATACCGATGTTACCTAAGGAAATTTCCAATGGAATTTGTTCGTTATATCCAAACGTTGAGCGTTTGACCTTGACTTGTAAAATGGATATTGANTTAGAGGGAAATATTTATAATTACGAAGTATATCCATCTGTGATCGAATCTAAAAAACGTATGAGTTATAGAGAAATTAATGATGGCGATGACTTTGGTGAGTATACTGAGATGATTCAAATGATGTTGGAATTGTCTGCCATACTTGAAAAGAAACGTCGTCAAGAGGGTTCGATTGATTTTGACAGCTCTGAGACTGAGTTTTTAGTGGACCATGAGGGTAAAGTTTTGGATGTGTTTTCTAGGACACAAGGTAAGTCTGAGAAGATGATTGAACAATTCATGGTGAGTGCCAATGAATCGGTTGCGAAGTATTGTAAGCATATGGAGCTACCTATTTTATATCGTGTGCATGAAAAACCTGATAAAGATAAAATGCAAGATTTTTCTCATATGTTGCGTATTTTAGGTTATCGTTTGCGTGGTAAATTGGATGATGTTCATCCGCATACGATGCAAAAAGTGTTGAAGCATTTTGAAGGCAAGGATGAATTGCCAGTCGTATCTAGATTGATGCTCAGGTCCATGAAGAAAGCCCGTTATACACATACGCCTTTAGGACATTTTGGTTTAGCACTTGATGATTATGCACATTTTACGGCACCTATTCGTCGTTATAGTGATTTGTTGTTGCATAGAAGTTTGCATGATTATGTTTTTAATGGGGATTTTTCCAATTATGATGATGATTTTGCGTTTGTGCAAGAAGCAGGTGAGCATATCTCGACCAAGGAACGAGATATCTTGGATGCAGAACGTGAAGTTGAGAAGATGAAAAAGGCTGAATTTATGGAAGACAAAGTTGGAATGCGTTATGATGGTATTATTAGTGGCGTAAGTAATTTTGGATTATTTGTGGAACTTGAAAATACGGTTGAAGGAGTTGTGCCATTAAAAGATATGAAAGATGATTTTTATACAGTGGATGCAGTTACGCAAAAGCTTGTGGGGGAAAGAACTGGTAATATTTATTCAATTGGTCAAAAGATTAAAGTTGAGGTCGTTGGAATTAATCCATTAGAACATGATGTATTAATGAAGATTAGAAGGAATAGAGGGATGAGACGTGGTAAAAAGCATCGCAAGAAACAGAAAAGCTTTTCATGATTATTTTATAGAGGAGCGTTTTGAAGCAGGTTTAGTTTTAGTCGGAACGGAAATTAAATCGATTCGTCAGGGTCGCGTTCAATTAAAAGAAGCGTATGTTTCATTTGTGGATGGTGAGGCTTATATTAAGGGCATGCATATTGCTCAATATGATCATGGAAATATTTATAACCATGATGAAACAAGGGATCGTAAATTACTATTACATAAACGAGAAATAGATAAAATATATTCTGAGGCTCGCTTAAAGGGATATACGGTNATACCTTTGCATTTGTATTTAAAAAATGGATTGGCTAAATTAGAAATTGGTTTAGGTAAAGGTAAGCATTTATATGATAAACGTCAAGTGGAGAAGGAAAGATCAATGGATCGTCAGATTCGTAAAGCGATGAAAGGTGACTATTGATTATATTGGTTGTAATTTATAGGTTGATTGTTGTATGATATGAATAACACATGGAGGTATTCGTATGGGTAAAAGTATGATATTTATAATTGCGTTGGTGGTCATTGTTTTATTGGTCATTTCAATGTATAACAGTTTAGTGAAATCTAGAAATTTAGTAAAAGAAGCTTTCTCGACAATGGATGTATTTTTGAAAAAGCGTCATGATTTGATTCCTAACTTAGTTGAGACGGTTAAGGGATACACAAGTCATGAAAAAGATACGTTGGAGGCTGTCATCAGTGCTCGTAATAAAGCAGTCGCAGCAAACAATCCAGAAGATCAGTTGGAGGCTGAGGGGCAGTTAAATCAAGTGATGAATCGTTTATTTGCGTTATCTGAAAGTTATCCAGATTTAAAAGCAAACACTAACTTCTTGGATCTTCAAAATCAAATTAAAACAATTGAAACGGAAATTGCGCAATCTAGAAGATATTATAATGGCGTTACTCGTCAATATAATACGAAGACGGAAACATTCCCATCAGTTATTGTCGCAAATATGTTTGGGTTCAAACAGTATCCAATGTTTGAAATCACAAATGAAGCTGAACGTGAAAATGTTCGTGTTGAGTTTTAATTAAGGGGAGTATTCCCCTTTTTTATTAATGGAGGTGAATTAATGAAGAAATTTTTATATGCAATATTAATGCTGATCACCTTAAGCCTTAATTTTCAGCCTGTAAATGCACTGGATGCATCGCTTTATGGCGAGAAGATGCATGTGGATATGTATGTACATGATGATGGATTGGTGGAAGTGAATACTACAATTGACATGTATTTTAATCGTCCTATGCAAGGAATCTTTGTAGAGTTACCTATAAAATACAGTGGGTATGATTTTTCAGGTTTGACACAAAATGCTTTAGATAAAAATAGAACTTATTATTTTCCTGTAAGTGATTTTAAATCCTCTACTCATCAATATGAGGAAGATAGTTCAGGTACGGCCGGTGTGGTTTATCGTCTTGGTACTGCTGGTAAATATTTGCAAGGCCCACAGACCTTTGAATATTCTTATAAAATTCAAATGAGAGATTTGGAATTATCTAATAATAAAGATTATTTCTTCATGAATCTTCTAGGCGATCGTTGGGAATTTCCATTCGAAGCATTTAGTTTTCGTGTGGAATTTGAAAAACCGATTGATGGGAAACTGATTCAGATTCAAATGAAAGATAATCAACCGGTACTTTTTGAATATGATGATCATGTAATATCAGGACAAGTGGATGAGATCTTTTATTCAGGAGAACCTTTAACGATTTTGGTGGATTTAGATACAGGGTATTTTAATTTTAAAAATTATGACTATACTCTATATGGTTTAGTTGGATCATTGGTTTCGTTAGGATTAGTTATTTTTATTTATAGTAGACATGGAAAAAAATATCCCGATGTGGATTCAGTTGAATTTACGGCGCCAGAAGGTTTAAATAGTGCAGATGTCGGGTATGTTTATTATGGTCATTATTCTAATGAAGGAATTATTTCTTTAATTATCTACTGGGCATCAGAAGGTTATATTTTAATTGAAGAAATGGATAAGAAGAATATACGACTTCATAAATTAATGGATATGAAGTTTGGGAATGAAGAAGAAATCCGTTTGTTTAATGGCTTATTTGGTTCAAAAGATATGGTGCTGATTAAGGATTTAGAAAATCGTTTCTACACTTATATTCAGTATGCAATCCAGCATATGCCAACAAAGTTTGAGAATAATAAAATTTATGATACTACATCTAAATGGATGGAAAATTTGGCATTAGCCATTTTATCTATGGTATTAGGTGTATTTATAGGTACATTGACTTATAAAATTTATGGTATGCCGATTATTTTTGTTATTGCAATGGGAATTGGTTTTGTTTTTAGTTATGTGATGTTATTGATTATTGCAAATATAATATTTAA
>JGI24707J26582_10000837_pt1 | contig 24592 bp, 19 predicted proteins | sample BioPla1DNA1_FD_26582 | JGI IMG/M metagenome (IMG submission 26582)
ACGATCCAGAGGAGGATTCACTTCCAAGATACTGTGGATAATTTGGTGGATGTAAGCGTAAGGGACAATACCTACCACTGTCCCCAGAGCCGCCGCAATCATGGAGACCCAAATGAGCCAACGCCATCGACCTGCATAGTTCAGCAAAATATTCCAAGTCTCTTTCGCGGTTCTGTTTTGACCTTTTTGCGCAATGTTTGAAGTTTCTGTTCCAGCCATCTATTATTCTCCTCCTTGTGCTGTGTTGACATCTGCCTTCGATCTTGTCACCCTGTGATTCTTTTAAATCAGGGTGGCTAAATAATTCGTATAACGAAACTAAAGCCCAAACTGAAAATGACTAATAATCCTCTCTTTGCGGCTAAGCAATAAACTTATCATCCCTGCCACGCATAAAAGAATTCATTAATTTGGCAAACAAACCCGTTTCCTCAAGTTCTTCAATGATTTCTCTTAGCGGGAAGTCAATCAGCTTGGCTTCTCGTTCTTCATATAAAGTGATTTTGCCGTTTTCTCCAAAAGGTTCACGACTTGGAATGTTTCCGTCTTTCATGAAAGCAACCCAGTCGTTTTGCAAAAGTTCCATTTGCCACAAGTTTTTTTCTGTCGGATTTTTCTCAATGTCCTGAATAGTCCCGAAAATAAAGGGCAATTCCGCGCAGTGATAGGCGCCCCTTAGGCCATCCCAGATATTGGGTACGAAATTCATACGGTACCCGTAACATAGACCAACGTCTGAATAATGCTTCAGTTCTTGGAGAGCTCTAACGTGGAAAAACATTTCCAGCATTTTGAACTGTACTTTCGCAATATCCGAATATTTCTTGTGAAGTTCCTCCGCTAAAAACAATCCCTCTTCTCCGTACTTTTCCAAGGTATGTCTGCGAAAATCTTTTTCCTTCGTTGTAATTCCCAACCCCCTGTACCATGACTTATTGTTAATCATTTCCAATTCATCTTCTGTCGTCCCGAGCATAACGGGCTTTGGGGAAAACGCGTCTTGTTCCATTAATACTCTTGCGTCGTCTTTGAGCAACTTGCCATCGATGACAGGAGATGACAACAGAGCAAGCGGATGTTTTAGTTTTATTAATTTGTTGGCGGACAGCGAAAGTAGCTCTTCCGTGCTCGACAAGCCGTTTTCTCTCAGAAAACCTCTTGCAACTCCTTTTGCTTTATCTAAAGTCATGCATTCGTTTGCGCCGGCAGAGCAGACAATGAGCTTGTCAAAATACTTCGAGCTTTCTTCGCTCATCATATGGGTCGAAACAGACAGCCCTCCGGCGGACTGTCCCATTAATGTAATATTTGCCGCGTCTCCGCCAAAGGAAGAAATGTTTTGACGCACCCATTTGAGAGCACACTGTTGGTCAAAGAAACCTCGATTCGCTGAGAGCTTCCCTTCGAGCATGACAGGAATAAATCCGGGCGCAGACAAGCGATAGTTGATCGTCACGACAACAATATCTTTTGCAGCAAGATACTTTCCGTTATAAAGCGGTGTCGTGCCGGAACCGTAGGTAAAACCGCCGCCATGAATGAAAACCAGCACCGGTTTTTTTCCTTGTATTGAACTTGTCCATATATTAAGCACGAAGGCGCTTTCGTCCGTTTTGTCTGTGTCTGTTAATATTTCCTTGCGCATCATCGGATTCTTAAGAAAGATATTGATGAGCGGCGGCACTTTGTTTTGCGGAAAACACATCCCCTCTCCCGAATTGATCACTTGCTCGCCATAGCTTTCAAGCATTTGAGGCATGCCGAAGCGTTCAGCCTCCGCATAGGGGATTCCAAGAAATCTTTGGACATTGATGCCGGCTACGTTCTCGATTTCATAGACAAAAGTTCCTAAACCTATTTGCAGTTTTTTCCTCATAAATTCCTCGTTTTTCTGAAGGCCGTTTATAAGTTTCGCGGACAGCGTCACTTTCTCCCGCAAAAGATCGCCGAACATTTTAGGCTATACTGTGCAGCCTCTTTCTTCGTCATGAATAAACCGTCCGTCGTATCGATGAGCTGGATATTTTCGTAGCCCATTTCTTCTAATTCCTTAATAAAAGACCGCATATCACCGTATTTTCCCTTGGAGAAAATATCATGAATCGCAAAAGTGCCACCCTTTTTCACGAGACGCAGTGTCTCCAAAAGCAGCTCCTGTCTGTTTATGCCGCTAATGTTGTGATAAACGTAATTGCTCGTTACCGCGTCAAAACTTTCGTCCGGGAAATCCAAATTAACGGCATCTCCCCGTCTGAATTCAACGTTATCGACATCTTCCGCCTTCGCATTTCTCTCACAAAGATTTCTGCTGTACGAACCGTACTCTTTGCCCCAACGATCAATACCGATCACTTTCGCCGTTGGGTTCCTTTTAGCGACAGCGATGGTCAGCGCTCCGCTGCCGCAACCAACATCAAGGATCAATCCATCTTTTTGAGCCTTAACATAACCTGCGAGCCCCTCAACGACATCCTTGGACAGCTTGCGAGTACCGTCATAGGAAAAAGCACGGTACATTCTCGTCATCCAGAGGCAAATCACTGTCAGCGAAACGGCTGCAATAAGACAAAGAGATGCCCATATAACTCTCTTTGTTCCGGGCTGCAGCAACCACAGTAAAAGGGCAGCGATCACAAAACAAAGAAAAGCAAAGAAAGCCAGCAAGTACAGCATGTTTTTCGGTACCCAGTTTCTATAATCAGGTTTCACATTTCCTCCTAGCGCTTAAAGGTTTTAGGGTTCTCCGCCCTTACTCCATGTCCTTGTTCAGCGCGGCGCGGCACTTGAGAGACAGGGGCCGCTCTCCCCTTACTCCATTCCTTTAAAAAATTCCGCAGTAGATAAACCTTTCGTTTTTCTACTTTGCATGACATAAATGATTGCGTAACTGAGTAATCCGCTGATAACCACAGCGGGATATACCCAAGGCGCGACATAAAAATCAAACCAACCGATGTATTCAGACATAATTTGCTTTAATATGGTCTTCAGCAGAAACTGACTGGCAGGCACACTCAGTAAAAAAGAGACGATTACTACCAGTCCGGTTGTCAAATGGTATAAGTTATTAATCTCTCTGTTTTTATAACCTAAAATTTTAAGCAGGGCGATGGACTGTTGATTTCGTTCCACGANCTGCTTTGACAAGACATAAATTAAAACAAAAAACAAGATCACAGAAAGAACGGCCATCAAATCGAAAATCTGTCCTATAGATTTCATGATTTGGTCTAAGGCAATCGTCAAATCTCCTTCCGTGCGGATCGATGCGACATAAATATCGTCTAGGCTGTCGAGCTTGCGATCAGTTAGGTAGCCGGTGAAATACTTTTCGTCACAATCGAAAATCGTCCGAAAATCATCTAGAGAAATAAAGACAGTAAAACCGGCAGGATAATAGACCGTATCGCCCAACTCAAAGCTATAGATCTCATCTGCATATTTTCTGCTAAGTTCCAGCCGATCTCCCGCTTCCATCGCACATTTGTCTGTCAGGCCGTTGGAAAAGATCGCCTCATGGGTCTGAAGCCCTTTACTGACTGTCGGTAAGAACTGAGAAACATCTTCTATGCCGAACACCTGTACTGTTGATTTGCCCAATTCCAGACTTTGAACGGCGAATTTTTCGGCCTGTTCGTCCTCTATTTCGACCGGTATACGTAAGATGTATTGATAGGCGCAGATTTGATGATCTAAAATCTCTTCCCGATGATGATCAAGCATCGGAGACAACATGAGACAAAAACTCAATAACAAGGCTCCTAGGATAATGCCTACGAACAGAACTAAGTAAGCCGATACATTTTGAAAAACGACTCTTAACCGGAAACGAGAGATAAAGGGTAAGTTGCCTAAAGGAACCGCGCGTTTTTGCTTGCGCCTGCTTAAATCATTGCGTAAAAATTTTTGTATCGGCATCGAGAGTGCTGAGGATAAAAACCCATAGATAATCAGCAAGACAATAAGAACAGGGACAAGCGTCGTCAGAACGAAGGCTTCCGCATTCCACGAAGCAGGATCGGGGATAAGCGAATAATTGTTGGTGTAAAGATCTCTGACAAAGTCTTTTGAAACAGTATATCCCAGCACATTGCCGATAAGCGCACCGACAAAGGTTGCAAGCAGAGGCAAGAGGGAATAATGTCGAATCAGCTCGCCCTTGCTATAGCCTAAGGCACGCAAACTTCCAATTGATTTTGCTTCCAGTTCAATGGTGCTTCGCACGACCACGGCATATAAGAAAGCGATCACGATCATGACGATATACAAAAATGCCAAGATAAAAACGCGATCTTTTCCGAAATCTTCACCTGCAAAGCGGATTGCCTGATTATCCGAGCGGCGAACAAAATCTTTGACCATATCGTGCTCTTTTACGATGTCGAGGATTTCGTCGGCAAAATCATTTGTTTCTCTGGACGTCAAATCAGTTTTATGGTTTTTCCAAGCGTAAGTGTAGTGTAGATCGTTGCATTTCAGTGCATCAAAAGCCTCTTGATTCACACTGGCTACACCAAAATGTGTGTAGTCAAAGATACTGTCAGCATTATTCTTAAATAGGCAACTATAATCCGAGAATGCTACAATGCCGCAAATTAAAAATTCTTCTTCACCAAACTCAAGCGTAGAACCGACCTCATATCCGTTATTGCTCGCAAACAAACGATCGAGCACCATTTCATCGTCGTTTTCAGGCATGGCGCCTTCTAACAAGGCAATTCGATTTATTTCTTCTCGGACAGGGTACACACGAAGGGTAGAGTCTTCGTTTATCTGCACATCCTTGTTCCATAAGGGAAAGAGGGTAAGCTCTGCTTTTCCTAATGCATCGGCGAGCGAATCAGACATTTCTTTAAGCAGTTCAAAATGTCCGTCTTCAATATTGTATTCCTCAAAGGTACTATCATAATTGATTCTTAGCGACTGCTCCGCAACTAAAAAACCGGACACCAGACCAATCGTAAGAGTAAGAAATAACATAACAGCAAAAAGTTTACCGGCATGACCAGTCAACATCCTAGGGATTCGTTTATTTAAAGGATTTTTCATCATTACTTTTCGCATTTTTTCTACGTATTAGCTAGAGAAAAAGTTTTCGACCGTTGGATCAGTTCACCAAGAAATCTCACTAGCCTTTCGCTTGTTTGTATTCCTTTCATCACTGCGTATAGCACCATCATGTAAACGGATAATTTGATCCGCCATTCCCTGGATCGCCTCGTTGTGAGTCACAATCATCACGGTGCATCCATATTTCCGATTCACCTTCTCCAACAGCGCCAATAGTTCTCTCGACGTCTTGTAATCTAAGGCTCCGGTTGGTTCGTCGCAAAGAAGCAAACCAGGTTTTTTTACCAAGGCGCGACCCATCGCAGTGCGTTGCTGTTCGCCGCCGGATAATTGAGAAGGCAACTGATCTTGCCGATCCCAAAGACCTAGAGTATGCAACAAATCCTCGACATCGAGTGGTTCATCGCTCAGATATGCCCCACATTCAACATTCTCCTTTAAGGTCAGATTTGGAATGAGATTGTAAGATTGAAAGACGTATCCGAGTCGTTTACGTCGATAGTGCCCTAGTTTTCTTTCATCCTGTCCTCCGATCTCAACTCCGTCAAAAACAATAGAGCCTCTGTCAGGCATCTCGATTCCGCCAATAATATTTAGCAAGGTGGATTTCCCGGAACCTGATGGACCTAACAAAGCACATATACTTTCTCGCTCTATTTGAAAAGAAACATCTTTTAAGACATCGACCGTATGAGATCCGGTATGAAACGATTTATATACATTTTTTACTTCAAGTAACATTCTGTGCCGCTTCCCCTTTTGCTTCTGCTAGCTTAATAATTAATCTTACACTTATAAGTTAGCTCATGCTAACCAAATTAGCTAGCATTAACCTTGTATCAACTTGTTAATTTTTGCAATACAGGCTGAGAAAAAGCCGAACACCCCGCTCGCCACTCTCGCGTGCAGTTTTTCAGTTTATTTTGAATTTCTGTACACAGCGGCGGCCGCTCTCTCCGGACGCCCCGCACTCGCGTGCAATTTTTCAGTTTATTTCGAATTTCTGTACACAGCGGCGGCCGCTCTTTCCAGACGCCCCGCACCCGCGTGCAATTTTGCAGTTTATTTTGAATTTCTGTACACAGCGGCGGCCGCTCTCTCCAGACGCCCCGCACCCGCGTGCAATTTTGCAGTTTATTTTGAATTTCTGTACATAGCGGCGGCCGCTCTCTCCAGACGCCCCACACTCGCGTGCAATTTTGCAGTTTATATTGAATTTTTGAACTTCGGCTCCGTACTCTTGCTTCTTCTCGGGAAAACGAACTCTATTATTGCCGTTGGGATTTCGATCTGCTAGAATGCTTGTGTTAGCTATAGCTAACTGTCTTGTGCTGTGCATTCCATTTGTCAAGGATGAAAATGAGGAGGATGCAGCAAAAATTTAAGCAATCATAAATCATCGCTTCGCGTCTAAACTCATTGGATGCCATTTTTTGAAAGGAATTATTTATGCCAAATACAATGAAGGATGATAAACTAGAAAATACAGCGAAAAACAAAAAGTTGTCGGCGCGTGACGCTATTCAAATTGGTCTCTATGCCGCATTACTATTTTTTATTAGCGGCTTAGTTGGAAGCATCGGTTTTATCCCAGTTTTATATCCTGTCGCACCGTTTGTCATTGGCGTTGTCTGCGGTCCCGTATTTTTCCTTTTTTTGAGCAAGGTCAGATTTTTTGGCATGATCACGGCTGTCGGTACATTGCAAGGTGCTTTTCTTGCGATCACGGGACACGGACTCTACTCGCTTCTTGCTTCCATCGTGCTTGGCCTAATCGCGGACATCATCTGCCGGATGGGAAATTATCGCAGCTTCAAACACGCCCTTTTAGGCTATGCTTTTTACGCTCTCATTATGGCTACCTCTTATTTCCCCATGATCTTTTCAGCGGAGACGTTTTATGCCAATGTTGAAAACTCCATGAGTGCGGAATACGCCCATCAATTGAGGGACATTATGCACGGCTCCATGTTTATTGTGGTTTTCGTCGGAGCCTTTGTCGGAGGAATCATTGGCGCTTTCCTCGGTCGCGCTGTGGCCAGACGCCACTTCCAACGTTCCCAACGTCGCCGCTCCCGAGCCGTCAAATAAATGAACATCCGAAGCAAACTTGCCATTGGGCTAAGTATTTCTACGGTTATGGTCAGCGCGCCCTTTCGCCAAACTTGGCCTTTTTTAGTCTGGATCCTAACCGCTCTGCCGCTTGTATGGATGTTGTTTCTTAGGCGTTGGCGCATGGCGGGATTCTATGTATTAATCTTATTTATTAGCTATATCGACCGTATCCCTGCGTTAGTTTCTTTTACCTCGCATATGCCTTGGCCTATTCTTCTCTTCTTAACAATCGTGCGACAAGTAGCACCCGGATTCGCCATCGGCCTATTAATCATACGAACCACCAGTATCAGTGAATACATCAATGGATTAAGCCGCATGCATATTCCGGCCGGCTTTACCCTTGCCACATCGGTGATCTTTCGTTTCTTTCCGACGATCCGAGCCGAAAATGCTGGGATCAAGCGAGCCTTACGCATGCGTAGACTAACCGGCCTCAAGGCGCTGCGCCACCCCCTTCAATTTTTCAATTACCGACTCACGCCCTTGCTTTTATCCACTGCAGGAATTGGCGATGAACTAAGCATGGCATCCTTATGCAGGGGCTTGAGTACAAGCAGGGAGCGAACATCTTATGAAAGCGATCGCTTGCGTTTTTACGACTGGATCATCATTGTCCTGTCGGGCCTGCTAATCATTTTTTGGCTGATTACTTTGCTGGTCACGAAAAGAAAGTGAACGCAGGTATGACTCATAATATCCTCAGGGAAAAAGAACATGATTTGCTCATTGATGGGCTCAGCTTCACCTATGAGGAACCTGTCATCAGGTTAGCGGATTGGTATGATGAGGAAGCACCGGCAAGTCGAACGTCGTCCTCAACTAGGAGCTTGGTTGATGCGGATTGGTATGACGCAGAACGCCTGACTAGCCAAACGACAGGCATAACTAGGGGCGTGTCAGCTGCGGATGCGGATAGCTATGACAAAGAAGAATCAGCCGACCGACATTCGCATGAAGAAAAAGAAGCGACGCTAAAAGACATTACCTTTTTCGCAGGGACTGGTGAATTGATACTAATTACCGGCGAAAGCGGATGTGGCAAAACGACCCTCCTACAAATAATTAATGGGATCATCCCTGAATTTTCAAGCGGTAGAATGGAGGGCGATGTGCTGTTTCGCGGCGAATCGATTATCGGCATACCGGTCGATCGACGCGGTACACTCATCGGCTCTGTTTTTCAAAATCCCCGCTCTCAGTTTTTTAACGTGTTGGTCAAAGACGAATTGCGTTTCGGCTGTGAAAACTTAAATCTTCCTGTAGAAGTCATCGAGAAACGCATGTCAACTCTCATCAAGGAGTTTCAATTAGAACCCTACTTGGAAAAGAATTTGTTCCACCTCTCAGGTGGGGAAAAACAAAGAGTCGCCTGCCTTAGTGTGGCAGCCATGCAGCCTCCTGTCATGCTGTATGACGAACCCTCTTCCAACCTTGATGCGGCAGGTATGCATTCATTGGCTCAATTGATGCGAGTTTTCAAACAAGCAGGCATCACCCAGTTGGTCGCAGAACATCGTTTAGCTTATGTGAGCGAGCTTGTCGATCACGTCATTTTTATGAAAGAGGGGCAAATAGAAGAAAGTTTTACGGGAAACCGGTTACGGCAATTATCAGACGAGCACTTACACCGGATGGGGTTAAGAAGCACCCGTGCCTTGTCTCCTCCCGCGATTGACAGGAAAATAGCCACCCAACAGCCCGTCGCAAAAAATGATCGGACAAAAAAAAGACAAGTCGCTCCGGAAGACTTATACATTGAATCGCTGGAAATGACTTATCCCAAGGCTTCTAAGCCCTTCCTTCACATACAAGATTACTGCTTTGAAGGCCATAGCATCCACGCCTTAGTCGCAAATAATGGAGTCGGAAAATCCACTTTCCTGCGCTCCTTGGCAGGGCTGGAAAAGAGAGCAAAAGGACATGTCCGCTTCAAGGACCAACGCCATAAGCTAAAGCACATGTATCGACTATGCAGTGTGGTCTTCCAAGACGTCAAACATCAACTCCTGACGGATTCAGTGTATAACGAGCTTTTGCTTTCGATAGAAGAAAGTGATCTGCCGGCAAAAGAAAAAAAAGAACAGATTACGTCATTGGCAAAAAAACTCAATCTCGATCAGCTGTTAGATGCACACCCGTATTCTCTTTCAGGCGGTCAAAAACAACGTTTAGCCTTTGCTTCCGCTCTCCTAATGAATCGACCCATCCTCATCCTGGACGAACCTACTTCAGGACTTGATCTAAAACACATGGTCGTCATGGCTGAGATATTAAAGGACTATGCTCAGAACCACCTCGTGCTCTTGGCTACCCACGACAGAGAACTGCTCCAGTTGTTGAATGCGGAAACACACGAACTGGTCAATCCTTCCACCATGAAGACGGAACTCGGTTAACTCAAATATGTTGGCTGAAAGATTTTAGAAGGGACTCTCTTTTCCGTCAAAGAAATTGCTTTTCTCAACTGGACGCGGAAGATATCAGGCTGATAAAGGAACAAAAAAAGACGCAAATTGCTTTAAACGATTCAAAGAAGGAATTTTAAAAACATATGCTAAACAGCCTTGAAAAAACGCTAAAAAACGACCGTTTTACCGTTCTAAGCAAGATGACTGTCTGTGAAGGCGATGTAATGAAATTTCAGGTTTCTCCCAAGCATGGTAGCGGTCAGGAGTCTATTATTCGTGTTGTTGATGGGATGTATGTCACATATACAGACTGTTGTGTGGATCATGGAGAGAGCTCGAACACAGATGACTACCATGAAATCATTTGCATGTATCAATTATTTGAAGGCGAAGCGCAGATAAACTTCAAGAACAATCGAGCGTGCTTTATAAAGAAAAATGACATTGTCAATTTCGCAGGAAGTGCAGAATTTGCCGGAGCGACTGCTTACAAAAATCGTTTTGTCGCGGCAGGACTTCTTTGTTATTACGATCAATTAAAGAACTCCTTGGCCGAATTGAATCTTGACACAGCTATTCTGGAAGCATATTACCGGGATGTATCTTCCTTCAAGGACGTGTTGATCTACAACAGTGACTTGCAGTTTTCAGCCATCGCAAAACAGCTTGAAGAAGCTGTTCTTGGAAACAATATATTTTTGACAAAAATTAAAGCGTTGGAAATGTTGCATTGCGGTATGACCAACTACATCAACTATAAGGATGTTCTCAGACGAAAATATAATCGGCAGCACCTAGAACGAGTTGCACAAGCCAAAGCGCGTATCGACGAAAATCCACAAGCAGCATATTCAATATCTGAACTTGCCGAATACTGTCAAATCAGTCAAACATATTTCAAAAAGATTTTTCGAGAATGTTTTGGCGCACCGCCACACAGATATATGATCCAAAGACGGCTGGAACAATCGAAGGAAATGCTTTCACAAACTGACTTGAGTATTGCCCACATCGCGGAATCAATGGGGTTTGCTTCTTCAAGTCGTTTCGCCGCTGCCTTCAAAAAAGAATATGGTTATCTGCCTTCTGCATACCGCAAGGACGTAAAGAGATAAGCAACCCCCATAGTTGTACATAAATCGAATGCGCATCGGATGTGTCTGATTTGTGCTTTTCTTGTCTTTTCTGCTCTATAAATGGCCTCTTCGATAAAATACAATGGCCATAGTTAGCACTTGCTAACTATGGCCATTGTGTATATGTCAGCTTGATGGCAAGAAACTGACGACCTGACAGTCAAATTGCTATCCATGGCCTTTGTATGTATGTCAGATTTTCCTTGTTAAGAAAGAGGTGCTATATTGAAAAATTTACTGGGATTCGCAGTTGGTTATAAAAAAGAATTGCGTCTTGCAATATTGTTTATCCTTCTTGGTGTCATTGCAGGAATCTTCCCGTATTTTATTGCCCATAAGCTGATTGTCGATTTTATCGACAAACCTGCTCTTCCTCTGAATAAAATCATTTATTCAGGTATTCTCATTGCTGTTTTCTTGATCTTGAAATCCGTTCTGAACGCAGTCGGCATCACGTTCTCGCACAAAGCGGCATACGGCACACTATACGAAATGCGTAGAAAATTTAGTGATAAAACGGCAAGTATGCCGCTAGGCGATATCACTGATAAGGGTTCAGGGTTTTACAAAAAGAAAATCATTGACGATATTGGCAACCTTGAAGTTGCCATTGCTCATATCTTTGTAGAGGGTATTCCCAACATCATCATCCCGCTCATTGTGCTGATCATTATATTCATAAACGACTGGCGCATGGGTCTGTTATCACTTGGCTCCCTTCCCATCAGCCTATTCGCCATGAGCAGCATGATGAAAACAGGCATGGCAAAGCTACCGAAATATTATGAAGCGCAGAGCAAACTGAATAACACGATTATCGAGTATGTCTCCGGCATGGATGTAGTTAAAGTTTTTGGTCAGACTACCGCCTCCTATGAAAAATATGCCCAAGATGTAAAAAACTATGAAGAATATGCCTACAAGTGGACGTCGAATGCTTGGCTCCCCATGTCAGTTGTGGGCGTCGTATTGCCGTGCACGATTGTTTTAACCTTGCCAATTGGACTGCTGCTGTATATGAACGGTGCCCTTTCTCTCGCTACTTGGGTATTCACGCTCTTAATGAATTTAGCCATCGGCATACCGTTTAACAAAGCCCTCATGTTTTTGCCAACAATACCGAACTTGAGCTATGCGGTGACTGAACTGGTAAAAAGCTTTGAAGCACCCGATGTAGCGACAGGACAAGATGCCAGCACACCGGCAAGAGCAGATGTCTGCTTTGAGCACGTCAGCTTTGCTTACGACGAAGTAGATGTTTTGAAAGATATCAGCTTCACCGCTAAAGAGAACTCGCTGACGGCAATTGTCGGGCCCTCTGGAAGCGGTAAGAGTACGATCGCAAAGTTGCTGGTGCACTACTGGGATGTCAAAAGTGGAAAGGTAAAGGTCGGCGGCAAAGATATACGAGACTACACAGCTGATGCGCTCATGGATACCGTCAGCTTTGTATCGCAAGACATTTTCCTCTTTGACGACAGCATTATGGAAAACATCCGCATCGGAAATCCTGATGCATCCGATGAAGAAGTCTATGCCGTATCAAAAGCAGCTGCATGCCATGAGTTTGTTTCGTTGTTGCCGGAAGGGTATCAAACACGTGTCGGCACAGATGGCGGAAAACTGTCAGGGGGCGAAAGGCAAAGGATTACGATTGCGCGGGCAATGCTTAAGAATTCGCCCGTGGTAGTGCTGGATGAAGCAATGTGCTATATAGACGCCGAAAATGAAGACGTTATCCAAGTTGCGATCAATAACCTCATAGCGCGCAAAACAGTTATCGTCATCGCGCATCGGCTGAGCAGCATCGCTGGAGCCGATCAAATACTGGTTCTAGATAAAGGCGAACTGATTGCGCAAGGGAAACACGAGGATCTCATTCAGGACTGCACCTTATATCAGAAACTATGGGCAGCCAGTGAAGAAACAGTCAACTGGGAGCTGGAGGTGTAACGATGCTACGAGTTTTAAAGAGAATGACACGGCTGGCCGGTGGATACAGAAACAATCTGCTCACAGCATACGTTGTCAGCCTATTTGAAGCGATCGCGGAAAAAGTCCCGATTTTGATGATCTTATATGCTCTCATGCTCGCAACGGCAGGTGTGCCAAACAAGAAGGATTTTTGGATTGTTCTTGCAATTATTTTGTGCAGTCTCGCACTTGCCGTTTTACTGCGTTTCGTACGGGAAAAGAACCAGAGTGGCAGCGGATATAAGATATTCGCAAGGGAACGTTTGAACCTTGGGGAAAAGATTAAGATGCTCCCCATGTCCTATTTTACAGAGGGGAACATCGGCCATCTTTCCGCCGTTATTTCTTCGGACATTAAGTTTATCGAAGAGATGGGGGTAAACCAGCTTACCACCATCACCACTTCCATGATTACACTGACTGTTTCGCTTGTGATGCTGGCATTCTTTAGCCCGGCGATCGCTCTGATTATGTTGACGACCTGTTTTGTCGTTGCTCTCGTTTTCAGCAAAATACAGAAGATTGCCAAGAAACATTCAAAAAATGTGCAAGAGCGCCAACAAGAGGCAACGTCCGCTGTCATTGAGCATATGAAAGGTATGCAGGTCATCAAGGCGTTTCATTTAGTTGGCGACAGGCAAAAGCGCACAAATCTTTGCTACAGAGAACTGAGCGATGCGCTGTTTGACTATGAAAAGAAATTTGTTGTCCCGGCAGTACTTGCCGACAGTATGATCGCTATATCAATTGGTGTTATGGTCAGCTTTGCCTCCTTCTCATTGTTACAGGGAACAATGGCGTTTGCAACAATGCTTATGCTGACGATCTTTGCTTTTGAGATATACCGACCGCTTAGCGGCTTAGTCAATATTTCTGCACAAATTCGCCTGATGGAATCGAGTCTGGACAGGTATGAGCAGATTCTAAAAGAAAAACCCCTTCCTGACACCGGCAAGCAAGTGAATCTGAAGAACCGCGAGATCGAGTTTAAGGACGTCAGTTTCGCCTACGTAGACACCCCCGTACTGAAAAACATCAGTTTTGTGGCCAAAGAACATTCCATTACCGCTCTGGTGGGGAAAAGCGGTTGCGGCAAAACGACAATCTGCAATTTGATTGCCCGCTTTTGGGACTGTAATACCGGACAGATTCTGCTGGGCGGCGAAAACATCGGCGAGATGTCCTTTGAGCAGCTAACCTCTAATATCAGCGTCGTGTTCCAGCGGGTCTATCTGTTTAACGATACTGTTTATAACAACATCGCATTCGGAAATCCAAACGCATCCTATGAACAAGTGATTGAGGCCGCAAAAAAAGCGCGTTGCTACGACTTCATCATGGAAATGCCGGACGGTTTCGACACGGTTGTCGGTGAAGCCGGCGCGACGCTTTCTGGAGGAGAAAAGCAACGGATATCCATTGCACGAGCCATCTTGAAGGATGCGCCGATCGTGCTCCTTGATGAAGCGACGGCCAGCGTAGATCCTGACAATGAACACTATATACAGCAGGCAATCAGCGAACTTGTCGCTGAGAAAACATTGATTGTCATATCCCACAAGCTGACGACGATCAAGAACGCAGATCTAATTCTCGTGATTGATGACGGAGAGATCATCGAGCGTGGCACGCATGATGATCTCATCGCAAAAGGAGGGCTATATCGAAAAATGTGGGACAAACGCACAAAAGCGACTGTCGGAAAATGGATCAATTAAAAAAGAGAAGACATGAGTATACCTAAGAGGCTGATCGGCTTCGTTATCGTGCTGATCGGTGTTTCCATTCTAAGCTTTTCCCTTTCCGCAATTTCAGGCGTTGATCCTGCGGAGGCGATTGCGCGCCATCAAATTTTCAATGCGTCGCCCGAATTGATTGAGCGCATACGCGAGGAATATAACCTTGATCGTTCGATCGTGGAGCGCTATTTTTCGTGGATGTCGGGCATATTAAAAGGTGATTTTGGCATTTCCTACATGTCACACAATGCGGTGAGAGATGATATTGCATCTCTGCTCCCAAAAACGCTCGCGCTCTCAGGTCTTTCGCTTACGCTTATTATCGTCGTTGCTTTACCCGTTGGCGCTCTGTGCGCCCAGTACCACAACGGTATCTTCGACCAAATCATGCGCTGGGTGACTGTATTCGGGATCTGCATTCCGATATTTTGGTTGGGATTTTTGCTGCTCTTGATGTTTGCTGTGAAAGTGCCTCTGTTTAAGGTGGTACCGGAGCCGGGACTAAAAGGCTATATTCTTCCGGCGATATCCCTTGCCATGCCCTCTATGTGTACAGCCATCCGCCTGTTCAGGTCATCGCTTTTGACCGAATTGAGCGCTGACTACGTTGCCTTTCTGTATTCGAGAGGTCAAAGCAAGAGCCGCGTTTTATGGGCGCATGCTTTCAGGAATGCGCTTCCGCCCATGATTACGCTGTTTGCTTCGTATGCCGGAGCGCTAATTGCTGGATCGGCCATCGTTGAGAGTATCTTTTCTATCAAGGGCTTTGGGAGCTATCTGATCAAGGCTGTCGTCGCGCGTGATCTTCCTGTCATCAGCGCGTCCGTGCTGATCGTTGCCAGCATTTTTGTTTTGCTGAATTTATTTGCGGACATAACAAATCGACTGCTATGCCCGCGAACGGCTCTTAAGGAGGATGCCGATGCTTAAAAAAATACTCTGCAATCCCCAAGCATTGATCGGACTTTTCCTGATTGCAATTCTCCTTGTGATAGCTATTTTTGCCCCGCTCATCGCACCGCATTCGCCTGACGATATGAACCCCGCCGCACGCTTTGCCGAGCGCTCTGCAGAGTACCCGCTGGGAGGTGACCAGCTAGGGCGTTGTGAATTTTCCCGCTTAGTTTATGGCGCACGGCTCTCCCTAGGCATTGCCATTCCGACGGTCGCCGTGCTTACAGTTTTAGGGCTGATGATTGGGAGCGTCTGTGCATATAAAGGCGGCTGGTTGGATAGAATCTTTATTATCGTTTGCGATATCTTCATCGCCTTCCCGGCACTCGTTATTGCGATTTCGTTGATCGGCGTTCTCGGAAATAATCTTATCGTTGTGCTTTTTTCAGCCGTGATATCTCTGTGGGCATGGTATACACGCATGGCGAGAACATACTGCAAAAAAGAAGCCGCTAAAGACTATGTCTTGTCCGCAAAGGTCGCCGGAGCAAGCGATCTCGGCATCTTATTTCGCCATATCATTCCGAATGCTCTTCCCCAGCTTCTTGTTTATGCCTGCACAGGTATCGCCGGCATGATCATGATGGTTTCCGGATTCTCCTTTCTCGGCATAGGGCTTCCTGCCGGAACAGCTGAATGGGGGGCCATGATGAACGATGCGCGTTCTTCTCTTTATTCTCAACCTATGCTGATTGTCTGGCCGGGAATTTTTGTTTTCGCGGCAGCGGCGGGATTTACGCTGTTCGGAGAGGCGATGCGGGACATTCTAACGCCGGAGGATATAACCATATGAATGAACTGCTCCGGCTTGAAGATGTACATATCACAATAAGGAAAGGAAGCGTTCCTATTGTAAAAGGGGTAAGTCTTTCAGTATACAGCGGCAAAAGCACCGTCATTGTTGGCGAAAGCGGCAGCGGTAAAACGATGCTGATTAAAGCCGTTACAGGAATATTGAACCGTAAGAATGTTCTCGTTGAGGGTCACGCCTATTTCGGCGATCTAGATTTATTCGCTCTAAGTGATCAGACACGAAGAAAGTACTGCCGTCATCTTGCACTCATTATGCAAAACCCTATGACTTCCTTTGACCCGTCCATGAAAATCGGGAAACAAATGATGATTGGCACGAACTTCTCCAAAACTGAGGCTCATGAAAAAGCAATTCAGGCACTTCGCGCAGTAGGTTTGCCCCGTCCTGAACAGTTATTAAATTCTTATCCCCATGAGCTGTCAGGCGGGATGCTCCAGCGTGTGATGGTCGCGATTGCGATCATGGGAAAAGCTGCCATAATCGCTGCCGACGAGCCGACTACGGCGCTGGATGTGGTGAGTCAAGGGCTTGTGCTCGACGAATTAATGACGCTGAAAAATAGAGGCGTCGGCATTCTGTTCGTGACACACGATTTTCTCGTTGCAAAAAAAATCGCCGATATCATCGCGGTCATGAAAGACGGTATTTTCGTTGAAACAGGAGAAGCTGACGAAATATTTTGCAATCCACAACACAATTATACGAAAGCATTATTGGAGGCGAGCATTTTGCGCAGAAAGGAGACAGAAAACGTCAACACGACACAGGAGCCAAGTGCCTTTGTGGCGAACGTTGTGTGCAGAAAGGAGCCGGAAACGTGCTAATTGCTAAGCAACTATCGAAGGAATACACAGTACAACAAAGCGGTAAAAAAACTCGCTTTCATGCCGTTAATTCCGTTTCCCTCACCTTGAAGGATAGTGAGCGATATGCCCTCGTTGGAGAAAGCGGCAGCGGCAAAACAACCCTTGCGCGTTTACTGGCAGGCATCATGACTCCGACCCAAGGCAGCGTATTGTTGGACGATCAGGAGCTTTTTTCGATCAAGAATCGACGTAACGTTTATAGAAAAATACAAATCGTCTTTCAGGACGCAGAAAGCTCTCTAAATCCTCAGATGACAGTCTATAACCTGATTGCCGAACCGCTGCGCAACTTGCTGAAGTTATCGCGCGAAGAAGAAAGAGACAGAGTAAACGCTTTGATGCATCGCATGGACTTATCTCCTGAGCTCTACAGACGAAAACCGCGAGAACTATCAGGCGGTCAGCAAAAACGCGTCAGCATTGCCCGTGCTGTCGGTGTAAAACCTGAAATCATCATATTTGACGAAGCGTTCAGCGGACTTGATGTCATTGTGCGAAAGGATATTTTAGAGCTTTTACATGAGCTGCACAAAGAGATGGGGTGCACCTACTTAATGATTACACATGATATCGACGTTGCTCTCTATAGCGCGGATACGATTTTTGTCATGAAGGACGGTGAAATTGTTGAGTGTGCAGAGTACAGGGGTAATTTGGACTGCTTTAAACACAAATATTCTCGACTCCTGCTGCAAAAATAGCGGCACAGTCGTTTATATAAACCATAAGTTTTAAGTACAAGGAGGATTTAAAAGTGAAAAAACTTATAACATTGCTGATTGCACTTTGCGTGGTGTTCAGCTTGACCGCTTGCGACACGGGTGACCCCAATGCGGGAACCACGGAACCAACGGGCACAGAACCACCCGTCACAGAGCCAAAAACCACAGAATCAACAGGTACAGAACCTGCGGACACAGGGCCAAAAACAGTCGCACTTTGTGAAAACTGGGATTTTGAGAGCGGATTCTTTACGCCGATTCATCCCGGCAACAGTGCCGGAGGTCACGGTGTATCTTATTATCTGCCCAATATGTACGAAACACTCGTCGAGGTTAAGAATGGAGAGATTACACCCGCCTTAGCAGAAAGCTGGGAAATCTCAGACGATGGATTAACTTATACATTCCATCTGAAGGAAAACGTCAAGTTTAGCGATGGTTCTGATTTTAACGCGGAAGTCGTCAAACTGAACTGGGACGCACTGCCCGGAATCATGGGGCAGTTCAATGGAGCGTACGGCGTAACAAGTACTCTTATCCAAAGCACAGAAGTAATTGACACACATACCGTTGCTCTGCATCTGACAAGGCCATACTACGGAGTCCTCAATGATCTAAGCATCATGTCTCCAATGGGCGTTATGGGAGCAGCCGCGTACAACGAGGACATGACTCTAAGTGATGCAGTGCTGACCGCATCCTTTGGAACGGGTCCCTATATGTATGCGGGAAATTACGACGGCACAACGTATACCTTTGAGAGAAATCCCCATTATCATGGCGAGGCTCCGAATGTGGATCGCTTTACGGTGACAGTCATAACAGATCCAAATGCCGCGGTGCTTGCCCTTAGAAGTGGGGAAATCGATCTGTTATGGGGATCGCGCTCCGTAAGTTATGAGGCAATGACGGAATTTGAGAACGACAGCAATTTCAAAACATTGCTGGACGAAAAGGTTCAAAACGTCAAATACCTCTCCTTCAATGTCGCAAAAGCGCCGTTTAATGATGCCGCTGTTCGCAATGCAGCCGCAATGGCCATCGACAAAGCAAGCCTGTGCGATACTGTTTTTAACGGCCTTGTTGCACCGACAAATCGATTGTTTCCTAAATCGTATCCCTATTGCAACACCGATGCAGAAGGAAAAGGATTTGACTTGGAGGAAGCAAAGCGCTTGCTTGACGCCGCCGGATACGTTGATACAGATGGCGACGGAGTCCGCGAAAAGGACGGCTCTCCCCTTTCTGTTACACTTCCATACATCGCCGATCATGTGACGAGCGATAATGCGATGCTGTTCATCGCCGACCAATTGAAAGCCCTTGGTTTAGATGTGACGGTCGCGGGCATGGATCAGATGAGCTGGTTTGGAGTCATGATGCAGGGAGATTGGGAGATCTCTTCCTTCCATACATACGGCCCCAGCTTTGATCCCTACACCATCATGTCGAACATGGATGTTGATATGCAGTCAGATCCGTGCGCATGGCAAGTTTCGCTTGTATTACCTGATGGAAAAACGATTTTTAAAGAGCTGAACGCCAGTACAGACGAGGACAGGATACAGGAAATCTACAGCTATGTGCTTGGAGAGATTTACGAACATTCAATCTTAATTCCGCTCTACGAAAATTATCCCCCTGCAATTTACAATGCAGACAAGATCGCATCAGTAGATATTAACGGTTCAACATACTCCGATTGCGTTGAGGTGCGCAGAATAGAACTGAAGTAATATTTGAATCAATTTCGCCCTGACCATTTATGGTGCAACCCCCATCAATAGGAAAGGAAAACGGAAAATCTCAGGAACCGCTCGTGGATATGCCGCGGGCGGTTCTTTTTAGTTGAGAACTAGTCATGCGTGTGAAAATCCATACGCAAGGCGTGATCACTTTTTCCCTTTAAAAGGTGGAACAGAATAACGACGAATTGAGAACGTTCGTTACAGACTTGTCAGTCTGTCATTTCTATAGTATGGTTAGTTATGACTAACTCATAAGAAGAGGGCGAAACGATCGTTCAGCAGCTTTGTATGAGCCAAGAACGGAAGATGAGCAGAAGAGTCATGCTCTGAAGGCCTGAATCTGATCGATTAGCAAGAAAACGATACACAGATGGAGGATGTATTTGAATGAAATCTTTAAAGAGTTTATTAGTTGTCGGCGTGCTCGTATTGAGCCTCTTTTTAGTTGCCTGTAACGGGTCGACGGATTCACCTGAGCCTCAACCGAAGGATTCGCAACAACTGGATCAACCGCAGCCGCAGCAGCCTGCTGCCTCGTTGGCTGATTGGGAGGGAACCTGGAGGAACATGGTTAGCTTCTTAAGTGAAGACGACGCAGGCTTGAGGGAAGCCTTAGAGCATGTAGCGGAAGATCACGACATGACGGTGGAGGAATACATCGAGCACGAGAAAGAAGAGAGTGTTCCCTTCGAAAAAATGGTGATCGACAGCAATGCCGAAACGATTACCTTCTACGATCTCTATAAAGACGCAGAAGGAAAATCAGCTAAGTATACTTACAAAGAAGCCTTGGAATTTGCTCACGGCGGCGCCAATTTCTATTGGTATGTCTTCGAGACTCAAGATGCTTCTGATTATCCTGTTGTTCTCCTAATGGAGATCCACGGCGAGGAAAACATGGCTCACTTCCACGTCCGTGCTGGCAAGTCAGTGGATGAAGCGATGAAGGATGAGCATTGGTATCCCACGTTCATGGACGAGAACATTCCTCTTTCCATGATTGCAGAAGAGTTAGAGCATCACGATGAATCTCATGGACACCATGACCATGATCATGACCACTAATTGTTGATGAAGGCAAGGATTGATCACTTATGTCAAAATTTGCTTTTAAAAGCAAAAGAGACCCGGAAAGGTATCCTCTGCTAAAGAGGATCCTTTCCCTTGTCCTGCTTCTATGTATTGTAGCGAACATTTTTTTGCTCAGCGCCTTTCAAAAAAGGGAAGAAGTCTTTGACGGTTCATTGGTATATGCCTCTTTTTATCCCATTTACGATTTAACGAAGACCATTGCGGAAGGAACGGATATTTACGTAGATATTCTAATGCCGGCGGAGCAAGATCCCCATATGTGGGAGCCGACTCCCCGCGACATTCAAAAACTGGCCGCTGCCGATATGTTGATTGTTAACGGAGCGAACATGGAAGAACGCTGGCTGGCCGGGATAAGGGAAAGTTTGCCCCATTTGAAAATTGTCGATTTGTCGGAACACGTTGACTTGATTACCTATAAGGGACAGGCGTCCCTAGGCGAATTTCAGTATATGGTCAAACTGAATCTGGAAGGGGGCCGCATTTATCCCATCGAATTCGGTCATACCCACGAAGAGTTTATGCGGATTGCTTTTATCAATGCCGAAGGGCAAGAAAAGAGAGAAGATATTATTACTCGAGCTAAAGCCGTCATGCTCGAACAAGGCGAGACGGTGGAGCAGTACAGCTTGATTGAAGTCGAGAACGAGAAGGTCTATCAGATGAAGATGGGGCACACGTCCGGCATGATCTATTATCAAGTACCGGAAAGCGGAAGTTATTATCTTATTTCAGATCGCTTGTCGGAAGCGTTGCTAAGTTATCGCCTCTTAGAGGAAGAAGGCGGTGAAGACCTTCCGGGAGAAGAGATCTTGGCTGGTTCCACCTCAAGCTTGGATAAAGTCACGTATGATCCGCATTCCTGGATGTCGACAGTCAATGCCAAGATTTATCTGAATACCATCAATCAAAGTCTGGCCGAATCCTATCCCCATTACAGCAAAACTTTTAATAAGAATAAGGTACGAATGGTCGGCGAGCTAGCCCTTTTGGAACATGAGTTCAGGGATAAATTCGCTGCCAAGGACAACAAGGTCTTCGTTGTCACCCACTATGCCTATGCCTATTTGGCGAGAGACTTCGGTCTCGATCAATATCCCCTTCAGGGATTGACAAGCATGGGATCGATCAGTCTGCATACGCTCCGGCGAGCCATCGCCTTTTGCCGGGAGAATCATGTGAGCAGAATCTTCTACGAAACGAAAGGCAACAGCAGAGATGCCTACACGATCGCTTGGGAAATCGGAGGAGACGCGGACACATTGAATTCGATGGAGTTTGTCAGTAAAAGCGCTGAGATCCATTACATCGATATCATGCGAGACAATTTAGAACGATTAGAACAATCAATGAGGTAAATAGAATGAGCGCAAACGCTTTGCACGTGTCAAAGCTTTATTTTTCATACACAGAAGATCCGGTTCTGACGGATGTGAATTTCAAACTGCCCGAGCGGAAAAGCATGGTTATCTTCGGCAGCAACGGCTCCGGTAAATCCACTTTGCTCCGGCTGATATTGGGGCAGCTGCGCGCAAAGTCGGGTGATATACAAATATTCGGACAGGAAGTTCAAAACAAAAAGAACTGGCAGGATGTCGGCTATGTTCCGCAAACGAATGTGACGAAGAGCGTGGCGTTCCCGGTGACCTGCGCAGAAATTCTAGCCAGCAGCCGTTATCGATATTTGAAGGGTTTTAGAATGGCCGGCAAAAAAGAGTACGAATTGGCTCTGAAAGGCTTGGATCGTTTTGGCTTGGCCGAGTATGCCCGCGTTCCGTTCAGCGAATTATCCGGCGGCCTACAGCAGCGAGTCATGATCGCCCGCGCCATGCTGGACAAGCCCAAGATGCTGATTTTAGACGAGCCGACAGCCGGAGTCGATGAAGAAAGCAAGAAAGGCTTTTTAGAACTGCTGAACGACTTAAAGAAGAAAGAGAGTCTAACGTATATCTTGGTCACTCACGAAAAGGAATTGGTGTACGACATGCTCGACATGGATTATCGGGCGGAAATGCGCAACGGGAGATTAGAGTATGTTTGAGTTTGCTTTTATGCGCCGAACTTTACTGGTCGGCTTGATGCTGGGAGTGACCATTCCCCAGATAGGAATTGTCGTGGTCAACCGCAAGACTTCAATGATGGGTGACGCTCTGTCTCACACCTCATTGGCCGGTGTCGCTTTGGGCCTGATTTTCGGCTTTAATCCCAGTTTGGGGGCCATCTTTGTCTGTTTGATCTCTGCCTTTGCCATTGAGGCTATGCGGTATCGCTTTCCGCAGTACGGCGATATGGCGACGGCTGTGGTCATGAGCATAGGGCTCGGCGCCGCCTCGATACTGTCAGATTTTACGCCGGGCGGTAACACCTTGGAGTCGTATTTGTTTGGGAGCATTTCCTCCGCGACGCCTCATGACGTCATCGCTTCGATCGTCTTGTTCGTCGTCGTTTTGTTCGTAACGCTCTTCTTCTATGGCGGACTGTTGAATATTTCCATCGATCCTAATCTGGCTCGCTTGGATGGCGTGCCGGTACATGTCATTAACAGTGTTTTCACCGCTCTCACCGCTATAACGGTGGCTCTAAGCGCAAAAATGGTCGGAGCCCTTCTGGTTTCTTCCTTGCTGGTTATTCCGGTCGCCTGTTCATTGTTCCTAGCCCGCTCTTATAAGCAGATGTATCTCGTTTCATTGACATTGGGGCTGGTATTCATGATGTCGGGGCTGACCCTTTCGTGGTACTTCGAGATCAAGCCGGGCGGTGCCATGATCCTCATTGCCACCATGGGCCTGCTGCTCAGCGCTTTGTACGCGAGAAGAAGAAAAATCAGACGCGAAACCGTCCTTCAGGTAAAAGTGAAGGCAGTTAGTGAGTAATAGCAAAGAATTCGATCAAAACAGCATCGCGATGCTGTTTTGATCGCAAATTGCTGTGAACGCTTATGAGCGAAACGCTGGAAACACGCAATCGTTGATCGTCTTAGCGAACAATCCCCGGTGAACACCTATAAGAGATACACCGGAAACATGTAAGCTTTTTCGTTAATCGCCCTTATCCTGTCACAGTTGTCTATTACGAGTCCTGGCTCAATATTCAGCTTATATTTCGCAAGCACATTGAAATTTTTAGTAGGTCTTGTCGGTGCAATGCCCTTCTTAATCTCTATGGGGAAAAGGCTTTTGCCCTCTACATAGAGCAAGTCAATTTCTTTTTTATCGATATCTCGATAGTAAAAAAGTGTACTCTGAGGATTTTGATTGTGCGCAAAGAAATTCTTTAAGATTTCACTGACGACGAATGTTTCAAAAAACGCGCCGCTCATAGCACAATTTTCAAGCATTTCTGCGTTAGGCCATTTGCAAAGATACGCACAAAGCCCCGTATCCATAAAATAGATCTTGGGAGCTTTGATGATCCTCTTTGAAAGATTCGCCATGTATGGATGCAATAGATAGATGATCCCGGACGTCTGAAGTATAGAAATCCAGCGCTTCACTGTGCGAACATCGATTCCGCACGTTCTGGAAATTTCATCGTAATGGAGTTCTTGCGCTGTCCTGAGCGCGAGGATAGACAAGAAGTTTCGGAATTGAAGCTCACTGGAGGCTGCAATGAGACTCATAACGTCACGTTCGATATACGTATTGACGTACGACTTGAAATAAACGTCTCTTTCAGAAATACCTGTACAAATATCAGGCATACCGCCCATAAAAATATCTTGAAATATTTCAGCCTTGGTTCTATATGCTCTTCCCTGTTTCTCGCGAAGATGTAGGCTTTCAATTCTCGGTTCAAAAAAGAGATTATCGTAGCCATATTTTTCTGACTGAGAGAAAGACGCCATCTCCACGACACCGCAACGCCCCGCAAGCGATTCTGAAATACCTTCCTGCAACTCAAATCGGCTGGAACCCGTCAGTATATACATCAGCTCGCGCTCTTTACCCTCTC
>JGI24707J26582_10000838_pt1 | contig 24568 bp, 20 predicted proteins | sample BioPla1DNA1_FD_26582 | JGI IMG/M metagenome (IMG submission 26582)
TCGATAACTCAATTTTACCATAAATCAGTGAGGAGTTGTTATATTTTATTAAAAGAAATATCCCGTATTTATGCGGGCTATGGCGTTTCGCAAACGCCTATAATTTATTTAGGATATGTTTTGGTAGCAATAAAATAAGTTTTGCGGAAGAAATCGAAGAAATCAATGTAGATGAATTTGTCCATCAAAAAGCTGTTTCGCTATTACAAGAGGGATATAAGAATTACTATGAATTTACAGGAAGTAAAGCTACTCTATGTTGTAGACATAATGTTGATTCAAAAACACAGCTTACTTTTTTACTAGAAGTTAATGCGACATTATTGGCCGAGAAGGTTGAAGATCTTGATTATTTTCAAGGTATATTATCATATTTTAACATTGAAGTGGATGAATATAAGACTTATTCTAAAGAAAAAATTGAATCACTTATTTCTAAAAAGAATAATTTAAAAAATGAGACATATAATTTAAAAATGTTAACTTATATTGATGAAGTATATAATAATCTAGAACAATATATAAACAAAGAGCAAATTCTCACATTTTATGCTAAAGCAACATACGGTGATAATTATTCAGATTTAGAAATATTATTTGAAAATGGGTATGATTATTGTAAAGCAGAAGCAATGTATCCAAAAGAGACAATCTTAAAATCTATTGGACATAATCACATGCAAGAAGTATCCGAAAAGGTTAGTAAAAATGCTTTTAATGCTGACTCATTAATGAGAGAAAAATCATCAAGTTTTTCAATTACATTTGCAATGATTTATGCATGTCGTTATACTTCTAATCCTACAAAGTGTGATTGCGGTTCCAGTTCATGCGTTCCAATGTATGATGCTTCGAAATGGAATAGTAGTTATTCAAAATATCCACATAGCGATTGTGCAAACTTTGTTTCACAAGTATTAAATGCAGGATTATTACCTACTGATAGTAACTGGTTTAAAGATAGTTCAGCATGGATTAATGTTTCGTCGTTTAAAGATTATATGTTAAATAAAGGATACTTGGAAATAGTAGATGCGAGCCAAGCTAAAGCTGGAACTGTCCTTTCGTTTAATAACGAAAGTCATGTAGCAATAATTACTTCATTTGATGGAGTTACATATAAATATTCAGGTCATACACGTGATAGGTTAAATGCAACTATTAATCTTGGCAGTAACGTAACATGTTATAATGTAATATACTAAGGTCCTAAAGGAGAGATTACCCTAATTGTTTAGGGTAATCTCTTCGATAGAATGCAAGTGTAAGGGTAATATGATTTTCGTGATATATCTGTAAAAAAGATGAAGTTCAAGTACTTTTGTTGCCTATGTACTTGGCCAAGTTGAAAGGGGGAGTAAGTTAAAATGAAAAAAAAGGTAATCTTTATACTATTAATTTTTATTATTCAGATACTTTTTTTGGCTTGTGATAATGTTAGCGATGAAACCAAGGTGGATATGAATGATAATAGTAAAATCGAGACAGGGAATGATGAATTATCCTACAATGAATATCCAGAATATTTTAGACAGGCACTTCTTACCTATGATGAAATTAAAAACAGTGATGATAACCAATTTTCCTTTTTTTCTGAGACGGAAGGGTTTTTTTCAAGTAAGATAATACTTGATGATAATAAAAAATATCTCTTTAAGATTGATGAGATCCCCTTTAAGAACGGAAAAATGATTAAGGATCTTGAGCTAGATTTAGATTCTTACATCAGAAATTATATGGAAAAGAATCAGATTGGAGAAGAGATAGAAAATATTCAAGTTTTTTTAGACAGTGCCTTTCTTGATGACAATGGGGATATAGTATACTTGTATTTTGACAGTATTAACTCGGATCAATGCAAGGAGTTTTATGGTTTGTTAGTGGAATTTCCTTTTAACAATCCGTCGGAGTATCAGATTACCGAACTGAATGTACCTTATGAAAATGACCAAGAACCTGCACCATGGTTCATAAATGCAATCCGTTTTGGTGATTATATTTATCAAACATGTTATAAATCCTTGCTTGTGATTGATATAAAAACAAAGGAAGCCAAATTTGAGGATAAGATTTATCAAGAAATTTATGAATATGTATCAGATTTTCATGAATATGGAAAAGGATGTTATTATGATTTAAAAGTGATAGCGGATTTCGAAGATACTCTAGTATATCAGTGGCAGATTAGTGAAGCAAATGATACCCCCATATTGTATTCATGCTATTTTGCCTATCAGAAGGATAAGTTAATTGATATTTTAGTGGTGAACGAAGAAACTGGAGAGATAAGAACAGAAAAACTTTAATCTAGTGTATCTAAATATTTTTTTGTATCATGTGTAAGAATTTCTAATACTAACAATAGAGATTCTTACACATTTTGTTTTTCATGATGTTGAAGGATAATTCTTGCATTAATGGTATATTAATATTAGAATAGAGCTAGATAGGGGACGCTTTTAGGGTAGGTCCCTATTTCTTTCTGTACTAAGATTTAGTCAAATGTGATGAAAAGTCATAATAATTGTGAGGTAGATATGAAAAAGAATAGTATTCTGGGGTTAATCGCCTTTGCTTGTCTTACCATTGCTAGCTTAGTTGTTGGCGTGAACCTATTAATCTGTCATGGGACGAAAGATAATATTGGATACAATCAGCCGGAAGAAATCACCTCAACAGAAGATAATAATCAAAATAAGAAATTATTACAAACACAGGACAATTACCAAGGATCAGGAAATGGTAATGGAGCTTTAATTTCGGAGGAGCCTTGGTTATCTACTAATCCAAGTGATATTGGTATTGACATTTCGTCTGGGGATGATTCGAAGCAAAATCATACACAGAATATGGAAACGGATGGTGTTACAGATACAAGTGGCTCTGGAACTGTTCAAGGGGATGACACACAAAGTACGATAGGGAATGAAGTGAAAGCACCTGGTGATCTACAGCTGATTTTTGACTGTAAGGATGTGGATTATTATGCGTATATCCCTAAGCCAGTAATCGATAGTAAAATTGAAGGGGCTCTTGATATACAAAATCCTGAGATCGATCTGATAGCAGATGCTGCTATTTTAATTGATACAGAAACAAACGATGTTTTGTACCATAAAAATGCTGTGGAAGCTGTATTTCCAGCTAGTACAGCCAAGCTTTTATCTGCTTTAGTGGCCATAGATTGGTGTGAACTGGATGAAGAAGTTACCATCGGTGAAGAGATTGATTTAATTGCCAGTGACTCTAGTATTGCAGGAATTAAGAAGGGACAAGTCCTTACAGTTTCTCAAATCCTAGAGGGTATGCTCCTTCCCTCCGGGAACGATGCTGCTTATGCAATGGCTGCTTATGTAGGAAGAAAATCATTAAATGATCCAGATGCTAAGATAAAAGAGGCGGTCATTGAGTTTGTCCGCATGATGAATGAAAAAGCTGTGACTTTTGGAGTAAAAAATTCTTGTTTTAAAACACCGGATGGATACGATGCCCTAGGCCAATATACAACAGCTTACGATATGGGATTAATCAGTTTAGAAGCATTAAAAAATGATACCATAATGGAGATTTGTAAAAAAGGCAGATCTAGAAATGTATTTGTTAGTGGGGAAGATATAACCTGGTATAATACAAATCGCTTAATCAAGAAAAATGATCATTGGTATTATTCCTATGCCACAGGATTAAAAACTGGAACCAGTACCATGGCTGGAGGGTGTTTAGTCGCAGCGGCAAAGAAGGATAATAAGGAAGTTATGTGCGTTATCTTAAAATCAACGGCTTCAGGTAGATACGAAGATGCAATTAAATTATTAAAATATGGTTTAAACTAATATAATATGGTAATATCGTATTATACTTCTCGTTTTGTAGACTATGAGAATTGAGGGGGGAAATAATGAATCAATTTGAACAAAACCAATATTATAATTTCGAATTTCAAATGGAGCAAAATCGTAAGCGGCAGAAAAAAATCTTATCCGATACTGGTTTGGCTTTGTTTATCATGGCAGTAGCTATTTTGGTATCTCAAGTAATATTTCAAATTATCATAAAATTAATTGACCCAGAGATTTTTAATAAAGATTGGTATGGATGGGTCATGACAGCTCTTTGTGTTGTAGGAGTGGGTCTACCAGTATTTTATGCAGCTATTGGCAGAGTACCGAAGTCGGAATCAAGAGAAGTAAATAGTATCAGTGTAATACAATTTATCGGTATTTTCTTTGTATGTACAGGGTCTATGTACCTTGCAAATTTTATTGGTATATTACTCAGTATTCCATTTATCTTCTTGCGAGGAGGCGAGTTAATTAATCCAGTAGCAGATGCAGTGTTAGGTAGTAATTTTATTATTACTTTCATTTATGGCTCTTTCGTAGCGCCATTTGTTGAAGAAATTATATTCCGAAAACTCTTACTGGATCGACTACGCAGATTTGGTGATTTAGCAGCAATATTACTTAGTGGTATTGCCTTTGGGCTTTTTCATATGAATTTACTGCAATTTCTTTATGCATCGGTACTAGGTTTTATTTTTGCATATGTAACTTTAAAGACAAATACGATTCGTTATTCCATTATTCTTCATGTCTTAATTAATATGATCGGGACTGTAGTGGCTCCCCTATTACTAAAATCCGGTGACAATTTTATTTATATATTGCCGATGATTTTATGGATTATGACATCGATCACCATTGGGAGCTTGGTTTTTGCATTGAACATAGGGAAAGTGAAATTTAATAAGGGGACGGAAATGGTAACTCAAAAATCCATTTATTTCACAAATCTTGGTACCCTATTATTTGCAGTCTTATGTCTTGCTATGATTTTTATAACATTATTGTTTGGGTAGGATGCTTATAGGTTTGGATGAATTTGGGTTTCGAAGGATTAAGAAAGCTGTTATTAATCTATATAATAAGTATTGNAAGGAGAACTGAGTATGAATAATTTTACGTTTTATAGTCCTACTTATTTTGTATTTGGGAAAAGGACGGAAAATGAAGCTGGTCATTATGTAAAGCGTTTTGGTGGAACTAAGGTTTTAATCCACTATGGAGGAGGTAGTGTCCTTCGTTCCGGACTTCTAGATAGAGTGAAAGCATCTTTGGATAAGGAAGGTGTTCCATATGTGGAGCTAGGTGGGGTAAAACCCAATCCTAGAAGTGGTTTGGTTTATCAAGGGATAGACCTGTGTAGAAAAGAAAATGTGGATTTTGTACTGGCCGTTGGTGGAGGAAGTGTTATTGATTCAGCAAAAGCAATTGCTGCCGGCGTTAAGTATGAGGGTGATTTCTGGGATTTCTTTGAAGGAAAACCGATTGAGGCGGCATTAAAAGTAGGAACCATATTGACAATCGCTGCTGCTGGAAGTGAAGGTTCTGGAGATAGTGTAATTACAAAGGAAGAAGGTATGTACAAGAGGGGTGCTGGCAGTGAACATCTGCGTCCTGTATTCTCTATTCTTAATCCTGAATTAACCCAGACCCTTCCTGCGTTTCAGACTGCCTGTGGTGCCGCTGATATCATGGCTCACGTCTTTGAACGATATTTTACAAATACCAAAGAAGTAGAGATAACAGATCGCCTTTGTGAAGCAGTGCTACTTACTATGGTAAAGGAGGTTCCTAGGGTAATTGAAGATCCTAATAATTATGATGCCAGAGCCAATATAATGTGGGCTGGAATGGTAGCTCATAACAATTTAGTGGGTGTTGGTAGAGAACAAGACTGGTCAAGTCATAGTATTGAACATGAACTATCTGCTCTTTATGATGTAGCCCATGGTGCTGGTCTTGCGGTAATCTTCCCGGCCTGGATGACTTATGTCATGCATCAAAATGTTAACCGTTTTGCCCAAATTGCTGTTCGAGTATGGGGATGCCAGATGAATTTTGAAAATCCGGAGGAAACTGCCAAGGAAGGAATCAAGCGATTAAAGAATTTCTTTAAATCCATAGGACTTCCCACTAATTTTGAGGAATTGGGTGCAAAAGAAGAGGATATACCAAAGATGGTTGAAAAAATGCAACTTGGTGAAAATGGAAGCTGTGGTCAATTTGTGAAACTAAAGGCGAAGGATGTGGAAGCGATTTATCGCTTAGCTTTATAAAATGATAGGCTGTTGCTGCAAGAACTCTTAATTTAGAGCGGGCAACAGCCTATTTATTTTGCCTAAATTCTTAGAAGGTTTTGCTTTATCAATCAACGTTACAATATACGAACCCATCTACCTTAGGGTGCTTGATTGACATATCGTATCTTTTTGGGTAGGGAAAGTTTATAGAAATTTCTATCATATAGCATACGGTTTAATAGTTGGATAAAGGTATGGTTGGTATCATTTCGATAAACAATTTCCATAGTAAGGGTTGGATGATCTGTAATGATACAATCAACTCCAATGGATTTCATCCGTTCAATTTCCGTTTCGGAATTTACAGTCCATGCATGCACTTCTTTTCCTAGTTTATGAATTCCTTCTACAATCTGTTTGTTCAAATAGATGGAACGTACACTTAAAAAATCGAAATCATCCTTATCATAAAAATTACCATAGAAAGCGGTAATTACCAAACCGGTCTTAATATCCTGATCCAATTGTTTTATCTTCCTTAGGGTTTCATAGTTCATGGAAGAAATGATACACTGATTTTTAAGTTCATACTGATGAATTAAGGCAACTAAATTTTCCTCTAAGTTTTTTTCATAGCCGTGGATTTTGATTTCAAGATTCATCTTGATTCTTCCTTTGCAAAGCTGGATTGCTTCCTCCAAAGTAGGGATTGGAGTATTTGTAAATTCTAAGCCAAACCAGGAGCCAGCATCCAGATGACGGATTTCATCTAAGTTGACTTCCCAGGTTCTTTTATTAATCCCTGTGGTACGTTTTAAATTAAAATCATGCATTAAAATCAATGTACCATCCTTAGTCTGTTGAATATCAATTTCGACATAGTCGGATCGAGCGATGATGGCATTTTCTAAGGCAGGGAGGGTATTTTCCGGGGCAACATGGGAGTTCCCTCTGTGAGCGGTAATTGTGATACCCGATAAGGCCTCGTTTATGTATAGGGCATCATTTTTTACTGTGATATAAAAATTAGAGACACCAGTGACAAGAACAAAAAGAATGCAGGCCATGACAATACCCCTATGTTTCTTGTGGATGCTTGAAATCTTAGGGTGAGTTCTTACTTGGTCTTCAATAAGTAAATCCTTAAAGTCTTCTTCTTGATAGATATGGAAAAGGGAAGAAATTATATTTATATTAGTAGTAAATGCTATAATACTAAAGATTAAAATCATTAAAACATTCATTTTGGTATAAGTGGATAGAAATACAGAAATGACAAGAGATTTTTCTGTAAATGCATAAACCAGTAAAGCCATCATTAGTAGAACAAAATAATAGATTAGAAAAAACATTATATTAAGACCAAGATTATAAATGATTAGGATACGGAGGGTTTTCCATCCTCGTTTTTTTAACATACGCTTAGATAGCTCTAGGCTATCAAAAAAGCTATGTTGTTCATGGATGCAAAAATATATGGTAAAGATTCCACGGAATGCAATCATACCTGCTAGGAGAAGGAATAGTATAATTAGACCTTTGATAAAAATGATGTCTTCTGCTCCAGTAGAGGGTGAATTGTTTTGACAAAAGATTGTAATACCAATCAAAAGAGGTATGTTTGTGAAAATATACATTAGAAGGATAAATAGGGGGAGCATAAAATTTCGCTTTGTGAGACTATTTATGGTTTTCAATAATCCAATGAATAGTAATCTGTGAAGAGCTAATTTTTTATTAACATTTCTACAATAGTGGAGCATGGTAATGGTCTTATAAAGTAGAAATAGGGGCATAGTAATCAAAAAGATAGCAATCAAAATGATGGCCATTGGTGAAGAAAGAAATAGGAGCAGATTCTCTTCTGTAATATAGCTAATCCCATTAAAATGCATGGCTATTTTTATTCCCTGGTTGATCCATGGGAGAATTAGCAGAATAAAAAACACCTTAAAAAACACATCGATTTGGATTAATGTTTTGTTAGAGGCGATCATGTATTTATGGTATAGTACTTTACATTTGTTCATATCCATGCTCCTAATGTTTATATATTATCTAATATGCGAAAAAAATGTGGATAACACAGAAAGATATGATAATTTTTTAAATATATTTTGGATTAAACTTAATTCTTGCTCTAAAAAAATGGATAAGGAGATACAGAATGAATATGAGGGATTGCTATGGGGATGAATTTGATGTAAGGGGTTTTCTTGATTTTTGTAGGTCATATGTTACAATTAGTGTATTCGTTTTATTTTTATAGGAGGGTGCGAAAGATGACAAAGTTATTAATTCGGTTGTTTATAAAAAATAGTGATAAGATAGAAGATCAATCTGTACGTACCTCCTATGGAATACTTTCCAGTATTGTTGGTATTATCTGCAACCTGATTCTTTGTGCTATAAAAATCACCATAGGTTTACTCATGAACAGTATCTCTGTTATGGCGGATGCTTTTAATAATCTATCCGATGCAGCTTCTTCCGTCCTGAGTTTTATCGGTGCAAAATTAGCTGGTCGTCCGGCGGATAAGGAGCATCCCTTTGGCCATGGGAGAATTGAATATATAACAGCCTTGGCGGTATCCTTTTTAATATTTCAGTTTGGCTTTACCTTATTAAAAGATTCCGTTTTAAAGATTTTTAATCCAGATCAATTGGTGGTTAGTCCAGTGTTAATCTTGATTCTTAGCTTATCTGTCTTGGTTAAGGTCTGGCTGATGTTATTTAACAGGAAGTTGGGAAAGCTTATCAATTCTTCCATGATGAAGGCTACGGCAGCAGATTCCTTAGGAGATATCTTGGTGACTACAGTAACCATTGTTTCCGCTATTATTGCAGGAGTTACTGGCTGGCAAATTGATGCTTACATGGGAGTTTTGGTTTCCGTATTCGTAATTTTTGCTGGATATAGTATTGCCAAAGAGACTCTAGAGCCCTTACTTGGGCAGGCGGTAGATCGAGAGATGTATTGTAAAATCACAGAAATGGTAGAGGGTTATGAAGGGATTGTAGGTACCCATGACCTAATCATCCATAGTTACGGGCCTTCCCACAAGATGGCTACTATTCATGCAGAGGTACCGAACGATATTGATTTTGAAACCGCCCATGAAACCATTGACCAGATCGAGCGAGATGTTCTAGAAAAAATGGATATCTTCTTGGTTATCCATATGGATCCCATCGAAGTCAATGATAAGAAAGTATTGGAGAAAAAGGAGATGATAGAGGGGATTATCGCTTCTTTGGATTCAAAAGCCTCCATTCATGATTTTCGTGTAGTAAATGGAGAGTTTCAGATCAATCTTATCTTTGATTTAGTAATTCCGTTTTCCTATACCAAGGAAGAAGAACAAAAGCTTCTGTCAAAAATCATAGAAGAAGTGCGAAAAAGAGATCCCAGATATCAATGTATAATTACCTTGGAAAATAGTTATATAGCAGAAGAATAGATAAGGTTATTGATAGGGGGATTGAAAGATAAAGATAAGTATATTTTCAAGATGNTAAATAAAACNTATTTAAATATTTAGTAATCACTAGTTTTAGTGATAAAGTGTGGTGTTAGTTATAACAGCAGACACGAAAAGTTTAGCATTTGCTTTATAGTACTTGAAAGAAAAACACTTATTGTATAAATGGACGCTTAAATGGATACTTAGATGATGGAGGAGTGGAAAATGATCATCGACTTTCATACGCATATTTATCCAGATCNGATTGCAGCCAGAACCATAAAACTTCTAGAGGAGTCNGGGAATATAAAAGCCTACACCTTAGGAAACTTGGCAGATTTAAAGAGATCAATGAAGGAAAATTGGATCGATATTTCTGTGGTACTACCAGTGGCTACGAAGCCATCTCAGTTTGAAACGATTAATAGCTTTGCAGCTCAGATAAACAATCGGGATGGGATTCTATCTTTTGGAGGGCTTCATCCGGATACGGAAAATTATAGAGAAGAGTTAGACAAGATTAAACAATTGGGTCTTCTAGGTATAAAACTGCATCCAGATTACCAAAAAACATATATAGACGATCCAAAGATGATACGGATTATTCAATATGCCACAGAGCTTGGATTAATGGTCACCATCCATGGAGGACTTGATATCGGATTGCCCAATCCGATCCACTGTACCCCGGAGAGGGCAGCAAATATGCTTGGGGAAATTCATAATCCGAAAGCTAAGATTATCCTTGCCCATATGGGAGGATATGCTCTGTGGGATGAGGTAGAGAAGCATATCATAGGGAAAAAGGTCTATCTGGATACCAGTTATAGTCTGGGCATGATGGAGGATGAGCAATTTGTTCGTATGGTTCAAAATCATGGGGCAGATCGTGTTCTCTTTGCCACAGATTCACCCTGGGCTGATCAAGGAGAAACTTTTAAGCACTTAAGGAAACTGGAATTTACAGAAGAAGAGTTTGCTTACATCCTATATAAAAATGCCTTAAAGTTACTGGGAATGGAAGAGACAAAAGAAACTGATTAAGGAAAGAAAAAGGGCAGCGCTGCCTAAAAAACCCAATAAAAAAGTTACAAGAAATATATAAAATCTGCTTGAAAAATTTTATACTATGAGTTATAATATCATTCGTGGCACGAAATAAAGCCATTAATTGCATAAGTATTGGGCTATCGCCAAACGGTAAGGCACTGGACTCTGACTCCAGCATTTCAAGGTTCGAATCCTTGTAGCCCAGTTGAACCCTTGATTTTCAAGGGTTTTTTGTTTTCTAATATTTGATTTTCATTACCAAAGGCACTAGATTAATACCATTGTTACAAGGTAGTCTAGTACCTTAAATTTAGCAAAATTAATATTGTGGAAAGTGTTTTATTATAGGAGATAGATTAATAGTAACGTTATAAGGAGCCTAGTACTTTGTTGCTAATTGACGAAATTGATAAAAAATGATGAAATTCTACAAGAAATAGAAACTGGCCAGTTTTATAATTTCATTTTATTCTCAACAGACACAAGAGCGATAAGTAAATTCTTGGTCATTTTCTATCCGCTATTATCCATTTTAATCTACTCTGTCTCTATGTTGAAAGACGAACGTTATGGGATCGAATCTTTTTTACTGGTAAGGATATCATAGAAGCAATATATAATTGGGAAATTAATGGCTATATGATTTATAACATTTTTTACTTTTTTTATTCCTCTAATGCTGAATCATTTATTGTGTTACTTGACCTTTCCAGGCCATGGATTTGATAACCGTTGGGGGTTACCTAACTATGATATTAGGCTGAATTATAGCAGTAAGAATTTGGAATCCCCCTTGTTATGTTTTTGGAATGAGCGGTCAGCTTAAAACATTTCTTGATCATCTAGCCTATAGATGGATGGCACATAGACCATATCCTAAAATCTTCAATAAAGTTGGTTTGGTTGTTTCTACAGCTGCGGGTGCAGGTACAAAAAAGGTTACAAAGTCATTAAGTGATAATTTATTTTATTGGGGAGTACCAAAAATCTATTGTTATGGTAAGAGTGTTGCTGCTTCAAGTTGGGAGACTGTGAAACCAGAAAAGAAATTAAAGATTGAACAGGAAGTAAAAAAGATATCTAGTCAAATAGTAAAACAAGTCGGTAAGGTAAAACTAGTGCTAAAACCCAAATGAATGCTTTCGCTTATGCGGTTGAGTCAAAAAGCAAACGATTGGAATCCCAAAGATAAGGAATATTGGGCGGATAATGGATGGCTTGACAGCAATAGACCTTGGTAATTGATTAAATCTTATAAGGGACGAATTGTTAGATACTTATTTATCCCCCAAATTATCAATCATAATTTGGAAACAAAGACTACTTTATTTATATATTTTTTTGTGCTACTATATCATCTATGGCTAAAGCAGTTAATGCTTTAAGTTGTGAACTATAGATGAGAATGAAAGGATAATTACATATGCAACAAGTAACAGNACCTAAGGCTCTTACAGATTACATCTTAAACCTTAGCAAAAGTAAGGAAGCTAAATCTAATCTGAATTTANTANTACAAGGAATATTGGCGGGAGGTTATATAGCCATTGGAGCCATAGGATATTTTAAATTGGCTGCCANTATCGCAGATCCGGGCTTAGCCGCTTTTTTAGCATCATTGGTATTCCCTCTAGGTATTATCGCAATACTGAAGTTGCAATCGGAGCTATTTACCAGCGGATGTCTGATAATGACTTCTTTCTATGCAGGTGAGACCAAGTTACATAAAATTTTTAAAATACTCATTAAAGTTATTCTAGCAAACTTGATNGGAGCTATCTTTATTGCNATTCTCACAAATGCATCCGGTGTTTTTGATGAACAAACTATGGGGTTGGTAATTGAAAAAGCATTCTTTAAGGTGCATATGCCCTTTGGCAAGCTGCTTGTAAGTGGAATCCTTTGTAACATTATNGTNTGTACTGCTATGTGTATGGCATATAGTAGCCGAGATGAAATTAGTAAGATTGTACTGTTATGGCTGGCGATCACTGTCTTTGCTTTATCCGGAACAGAGCACGTGGTGGCAAATATGTATTATTTATTCACAGCATATTTTGCTGGAGCAGAGATTTCTATATTAGAAATTCTTTATAATCTATCCGTATCAGCCATAGGGAACTTTATTGGAGGCGGAATTATTGTTGCTGGAGCTAATTATATAGTAACGAAAACTTCATAAAATCCTTATTTTTCTTTTGTTACTAAGATGGTATTTATTAAGATGGTTTTTCTTTTGTTACTAAGATGGCATTTATATAGAAATAATATGAATATAGTCCACTTAGTTTAAGAAATTAGACTTAAAGTAAATGAAGTCCCTCCTTATAATGGATTGTGAACGAGATTTTTATCTTGATCATTACTCTATTATAAGGAGGGGTTTTTAATATTCAATGACCAGCGGGCGGTAACCGATTTTTGGTGAATGAGAAATGTTATTATCTTAGTTGTTGTGATGTGATATATACATAAGTAAATGCAAATGCTATAATAAACCTATACAGGAGGTTTACCAAAATGACCAAAGATATGAAATTTTATCTAAAATTATTTAGCTCAACCTTTTATCTAAGTGCATTTACTTTTGGCGGAGGATATGTGATTATTCCCTTAATGAAAAAGAAATTTGTCGATGAATATCAATGGATCGAAGAAAAAGAGATTCTAGATCTAACAGCAATCGCCCAGTCGACACCAGGGGCAATGGCGGTCAATGCTGCCATTTTGATTGGATATCGAATGGCAGGGATTTTAGGGGCTGTGATAACCATTCTTGGTACTATTTTACCGCCATTAATTATTTTAACTGTAATATCCTTGGCCTATTCGGCATTTATTGAAAATCAAATAGTAAAGCTTATTCTTAGGGGAATGCAAGCAGGTGTAGCTGCTGTGGTCATTGATGTATCCTTAACGATGATTCTTGGAGTCTTAAAAGGGAAGAAAATAATTCCAATTATGGTTATGGTAGGTGCCTTTGTTGCTACTTTTCTTTTGGACATCAATGTCGTGTATATTATCCTTGCTAGTGGGCTAATTGGTGCAATTTCGATTATTAAATTCAACAAAAAGAGTGGAGAGAAATCATGATTTACTTGGAACTGTTTTGGAGTTTTTTTCAGGTGGGTTTATTTAGCTTTGGCGGTGGTTATGCTGCTATGCCTTTGATTCAAAACCAAATTGTTGATAAGAATGGCTGGTTAACCATGAGTGAATTTGCAGATGTGATTACCATCTCTCAAATGACACCAGGACCCATTGGGATTAACTCAGCCACCTTTGTAGGAACTCGGATTGCGGGATTGCCTGGAGCCATAGTAGCAACCATGGGAAATATAACTCCATCTTGTATTATCGTATTAATCTTAGCATTTTTATACTATAAATATAGAGGACTATCAACGATACAGGGAATTTTGCAGGGCTTAAGACCGGCTGTTGTAGCCTTGATTGCTTCTGCGGGTTTGTCCTTAACCACAGTAGCCCTATGGTCAGAAGAAACCATCACATATAAGATGGCAGATATCGATCTTATTGCAGTGACAATCCTTGTCCTTTCTTTATTTATACTTAGAAAATGGAAGACCAATCCGATTTATGTAATGGCTGGTGCAGGGATTCTAGGCCTATGTTTCTATTCCTTTTTATAGTTTTAGTAGGTCTTGACCATCCGACAAAAGCCTGTTACATTATGATTATGGATAGATTTACAAAATTATTCCAGCTTATTTTTTAGTCTATCATTGTATGTAAAGATATACTTATTTATACAATTGTAAATGTATTGCAAAGTTTTTCAATTCTCTTAGAGAAAATAATATATAGGAATAGAAGGAGGCGCAAATATGAATGATACTAGATTAAAATCGTTTAATTTAAAGGATATCAGAATAGATGATCCTTTTTGGAACAGGTATATTGCCCTAGTCAAAGATACCATTCTGCCTTATCAGTGGGATGCGATGAATGATAGGATTGAGGGTGCGGCAAAAAGTCATTGTATCGAAAATTCCGCATCGCAGCAGGAGAAGCAGAAGGTGAATTTGGGGGCATGGTTTTCCAAGACACTGACGTTGCTAAATGGTTAGAGGCGGTGGGTTATACTTTAGCTGGCGAGCTTGACGAAGAATTAGAAAAGACGGCAGATGAAGTAATTGATTTGATTGGCCGGGCACAGGGTGAGGATGGATACTTAAATACTTACTTTACCATCAAGGATCCGGATCAAAGATGGAAAAATCTAAGGGAAGGTCATGAGCTTTATACCGCAGGACATTTTATCGAGGCAGCAGTAGCTTATTATGAAGCCACTGGTAAAGAGAAGTTATTAGATATAGTAAAACGTTTTGCAGATTTGATTTGTGAAACCTTTGGACCAGAGGAAGGGAAAATTCATGGGTACCCTGGACATCAGGAAGTGGAATTGGCACTTATTCGCTTATATTTTGTTACCAATGAAAAGAAATATCTAGATGCTGCAAAGTATTTTATCGATGCAAGAGGTCAGGGAGAAAATTATTTTCTGAAAGAATTAAAGCAACCGGATTATAAGGCGATTTTCCCAGAGTTAAATGAGTATGACACCAGCTATTCTCAGTCCCATCTACCGGTACGTCAACAAGAAACTGCAGAAGGCCATGCGGTTCGGGCAGTTTATATGTATTGTGCCATGGCTGACCTGGCCTATGAGTATAAAGATCAGGAACTTTTTGATGCGTGTAAGAAATTATGGGACAATATTGTAAAGAAAAGAATGTTTATCACTGGTAGTATAGGTTCTTCGGGATTTTTAGAGCGTTTTACAACAGATTATGATTTGCCCAATGATATTAATTATTCTGAAACCTGTGCAACAATTGGACTGGCTTTATTTGGACTTCGCATGGGTCAAATTACAAAAGACGCCTCGTATATCGATGTAGTTGAAAGAGCTTTATATAATACATTAATTTCTGGTATTGCCCAAGATGGAAAGAGTTTTTTCTATGTAAATCCTCTTGAAGTATGGCCAGATAACTGCTTAGAGAATACATCAAGGGCCCATGTAAAACCAATCCGACAAAAATGGTTTGGTGTTGCCTGTTGCCCTCCGAACATAGCAAGAACCTTAGCGTCCTTGGGACAATATATATATTCCTATGAAAAAGATACCATCTATGTCAATTTATTTGTATCCAATGATACAAAGGCTAAGTTAGAACATGGAGAGGTTAAGCTATCCTTAAGTACAACTTACCCCAATGAAGGTAATGTAAGAATTACACTAGAGGGAGATAATTCTGAGGCCAAGCTGGCTGTAAGGATTCCTGGATTTGTGAAGGGGATGCAAATTACCACGGAGACTGGAGAAGAAGTTAAGTATATAGAAAAGAACGGTTATGCTTATCTCGATCAGGTGATTGGAAAAACGCTGATAATTACTTTCCCTATTAAACCTAAGTTTGTGAGAGCAAATCCTTTGGTTCGGGCAGATGCAGGTAAAGTATGCATAGAAAGAGGACCTATTGTATACGCTTTTGAAGAAAAGGATAATGAAGCTAATTTATCAGCCTTCTATTTGGATACATCAAAAGAGATAAAAGAACATTTGGATGAAAATCTTCTTGGTGGAACCTTGGTTCTTGAAGTTGAAGCGAAGAAAATCGATGTTTCCAAGTGGAACGATGAATTATATGGGGATTATGAACTACAATTTGTTGATAAGAAATTAAAGGCGATTCCTTATGGATACTGGAACAATCGGGGTATCGGTGAAATGAGCGTTTGGATGAAAGAATTAGTATAAGATCTAATATCATAACCGAATGGACAGTGATGTCCATTCGGTTTTCTGCCCTATAATCATGTAGAATTATTACATCGATCATAGCTAGAAAAGAGTGTTTTATAACAATCCAAATTCTTTTATAATGAAAATGAAATTAAGAAATGTAGTTAAGAGATTAATTAGTAATCTAATATAACTCTGGAATTTAAATTTTGAAAAGAAGATCAAATTCTTGTATTAAAACTTGGATAATGAAAGTTTTTATAAATTTTATGAATGAATCTTCTATATTAAATGTAAGAAATTAGTTATTTGATTATGTTTACAGGAGGAAGGAAAGTGGAGAAGATTTTGGACAAGAAGAAAAGATTAGAAAAAGCTCTAGGGGATGTATTGCAAGATGCTATCGATAATTGTTATCTTGCTGGTGCTAATATACTGGTACTGAAGAATGGCCAAGAGATTGCCTACTGTGAGGCTGGATACAGCGATATTGAAAATTCCGTTAAAATAAAAAGGGACACCATTTTTCGACTATATTCCATGACTAAGCCAGTTACGGGGGCAGCAATGATGATCTTGCTAGAACGAGGCTTGGTTGACCTGGCAGATCCAGTATCTAAGTATTTGTCAGGCTTTATGGATCAGCATGTTGTGACAGAGAAGGGAATGGTGCCAGTTAAGAGGAATATGATGATTAAGGATTTACTATCTATGACCTCAGGTTTGCCTTATCCGGGAGAAGATGAGGCTTCCCAGGAGGCGGCAAGAGTTTTCCTTAAGATTGATGAGAATTTATATGGGGATTCCCCACTTACCACCAGACAGATAGCCAATGAATTAGGAAAATGCAATCTAAGTTTTCATCCGGGGGAGCATTGGATGTATGGAACTTCAGCAGATATCTTAGGTGCTGTGATAGAAGTGGTTACTGATATGAAGTATGGGGAGTTCCTGAAAAAAGAGATCTTTGATCCCTTAGGAATGGAAGATACTGCATTCTACGTACCAGCGGATAAGCAAGACCGTTTTGCAAAACTTTATGATTTTGTAGACGGTAGATTTCAGGAGTTGAAGACAAATAACTTAGGAATTCAATACCAAATGTTGAAACCACCTGCATTTGAGTCTGGGGGAGCTGGACTAGCTTCTACTGTAGATGATTATGCCAAGTTTGCAACTATGCTCTTGAATTATGGGGAGCTCAATGGAGTTCGGATATTATCAAAAAAGACCGTGGAGTTCTTTACAAAAGGGGAGCTTATGTCTTGGCAGCAAGAGGATTTATGGAGAAACTGGGAGACCTTACAGGGCTACACCTATAACAATTTNATGCGTATTATGAAGAGACCGGAAATGAGTTTCACTCTTGCAGAAGAGGGGGAATATGGTTGGGATGGCTGGTTAGGAACTTATTTTACTAATTTTCCAGAAAGCAATATGACCTTTCTATTTATGATGCAAAAAAAGGATTCTGGAACCACAGATTTAACTCGAAGACTAAGAAATATCCTTCTAAAAGAACTTCCTTAATAAGGATCAAGTTTTTCCTGCTCTAGAATCCTCTTAATAAATTCTATATTATTTTTTTATATCTTTGTAACTCCTGTTGCGGCACAAGATCAGTTCGAATCATTTTCTTTATGAAATTCTTGGCCGATAGCAAATCGAATAGTCTTTTTAAGAAGCGATTGGACAAGAGAAAGGTTAGACCGACGCTTCCTATTAATACAAGTAAGGCAATCCAAGATGGGGATTGCTTTACTAACTTAAAAAAGCCGACATAAACTAGTATGTTTCTGCACCAAATATGGGTCATATAGACCTGCATGGTTCGACTACCAAAGGAGGTAAAAAAAAGTTTGCATCTTGGAACCAATAAGATAATTGCGGCGGATGATAAGAAAGCTAGGAGATACCATATAGCCCGTATTAAGATGCCATAGGGTGCTAATTTTCCCAGAGCAACCGAGTAGGGTGTTCCGCCATAAATGATATCGGAAATAGCCATAAAATTTTTACCGAAGAGTTGGAGCATAAGTAGTAGAGACAATAGAAATATGGCAGCCACTAACCTTGAGCCTTTTCTTAAAAATTTATTTAGATTTTCTTCAGTAAGACAAAAGCCAACGATAAAGAAGGGTAAGAAGACAAAAACCCTTGATAAGGCAAAAATATTTCGGATATAGCTAATGTAACCAACAATTAAGCCAAATAGGAAAGCTCCAGGTATTAAATATTTTGGTTTAATGCGTTCCATAAAAGGAATCATCAAATACCAAATACTCAAGGCTAGTAAATACCAAGGTGCGGATGAATCTTTAAAAAAGTCAAAATTCAGCTTTCCATAAAATCCATAATATATCATTGCATTTACTATTTTAAAGAAAAAGTACAACCAAAGAATAGAGATCATTCTGTCAACCCGTAATGATCCCCCTGCATTCATTCTTTTGGCAAGAAAGCCAGAGACAAAGATAAAACAAGGCATATGAAAAATATATATAAAGTATAATAAATATTTTATTGGAGCGATATAAGTTAATTTTAAGGCAAAATGTCCGACAACTACAAAGACCATTAATATGAACTTTAAGTTATCAATATAATAATTACGATGAACCTGAGTATTCTTATGATGTAAAGGTTCACTCTCATGATATAGTCTGTTAAAAAATTCCTTCATTTTTTTCCCTCGCAATATTTAATCTCATAAAAACCTTAAAAATAAAAGGTTTTGTTTTCTGATTTTTCAAATAATAAGTTAGGAATATTATAGCATAATTAGCATAATGTGTATACGTTAGAAAGCTTATACAGGTACTATTTCATGTAAATTTTCAACTTAAACTATTTTCTTAGATAAATTATTTCTTATGTGTAAGTACTTACATAAGAAGCATTTGTATTTGTTTTCAGGTCAAACAACAAGATACAGTGTTTCTTGTACAAATAAAACAAAAAATTGCCATAAAATAAAAATTTAATAGTTAAAATATAAAAAAAAATAAAATTTCTATTGACGTTATTTGGGAAACCTAGTACAATTGTAATGTAAGCATTTACATATTTGAAGAAAATATAGCATTANGCAGTAAGGGATGTGAAAATGAGAGAATATATGTAAGAAGATAGAGTTTAGAGGAATTAATTTCACTGATCATTGATAAATAATAGAGGAAGTAATTTCATTAATTATTGATAAATATCACAAATTATCTTATAATTTTTTTATAATACCATGTAATTTGCACAGGTATTATGTAACAGTATTTTCAAGTTGTCAGCTATAGTTACACAAAATATATTTTTTAAAAGAATTAAAGGAGGATGTATTAATGAGAGGAAAAAGAAGTTTATTATCACTTATCCTTGTATTNGTAATGGTTATGTCTCTTGCACTAACCGGTTGCGGCAAGGATGATCCTGCCAAGGATCCTGATGTTTCGGAGACTGATGGCAAGTCCGGTAATGAGGACAACAAGGATGCTCAGAAAGATAGTGATAGTGGTAAGGATGGCCAAAAAGATGCTAAAGACGAAGTGAAGAAACCAGAGAAGATTAAAGTTATGGTTGACGGTACTTTAGTAACTCAAGAAAATGGTCGTGCTGAATTTGAAAAAGCATGGACAGAATTGACTGGTGTTGAAATTGAAATCATTCAACCAGATCATGATGCTTATTATGATGTTGTTGGTCAGACTATAGCTAGTGGCGATTGGCCAGATGTTATTCTTTTAGGTTCTACATATTATGCTGGTTATGCTTCTGAAGGTGTTCTTTGGGATATGACAGAAGCATGGGAAAATTCCGATATGTTAGCTTCTGGTGCTATTCCTAATCCAGAACTAATCGATGGTCTTAAGATCGATGGTAGACTTTACGGAATTACTCCAGCTCGTGGTAATGGATGTGTTACCTATATTAAGAAAGCTTGGTTAGACAACGTAGGTCTTGGTGTTCCTACCAATTATGATGAGTACTTGAAAGTTCTTGATGCTTTCACAACTGGAGATCCAGATGGTAACGGCGTGAATGGTGATACCTATGCTGTATCCAGTGCTGGTCTTATCGGTAAGGAAGCTCCATATACTAACTATCTTCCTGAGTTTTATCAGGATGCATTCCCAAGCTTCTACATGAATGAAGAAGGCAAGTGGGTAGATGGATTTACAGAGCCTGCAATGGTTGGCGCTCTTGAAAGATTAAGAGATGCTTACCAAAAAGGTTACATTGATAAAGAATCCTTAACCAATGGTACAAGTGATTGCCGTAACAAATTCTATGAAGATAAATTTGGTATCTTCACTTATTGGGCTGGTACATGGGGAACCAACTTAAAGAAAAATCTTGAAGCTAATGGTCTTGATGGTGAATTAATCGCTATGGAGCCTATTGCTGAAGTTGGTGCATATCTTGAAAGACAGGCACCAGTATGGTGTATTACATCTACATGTGAGAACCCAGAAGCAGTATTTGATATCTTCTTCGAAACCATGCTTGATGGTGGCGAAGGACAAAGATTATGGACATATGGTGTAGAAGGCGTACATTGGTCTACNGTTGCTGAAGAAGTTTGTGGTAACACCTATACAGAAGGACAATTCCACATGTTAGAGAACCTTGAAAAAGAAGGTACTCAGTATACAAAGAACCATATCGATCCTATGCTTTCCATTCGTAAGTTTACAGCTTTCGAAGATCCAGGTGCATGGCAGATCGCTCCTGAGGCAAGAAATTCTCAGGAAACATTTAATGCTAATTCTAAGTTAGTTCCATTGGTTCTTTCTACAGAAGAAATGAGCCAGTACAATGGTGACTTAACAACATTAAAGAACGAAATCGTTGCTAACGTTGTAACTCAGGGTATGGATATCGAAGCTGAAATGCAGAGATTCGCTGATGAAGGCGGCGCTGAGTGGTCACAAATGATCGTTGATTCCTTAAACAGATAATTATACTCATAATTTTATAATTGACGGTTAATAGAATTGGTTAAGTTTGCGGGGTGGCAAAAGACCTTTATGTGCTTTTTGCAACTCCGCTTTCTTTGAAGAGGAGGACAGAACAAGGGATGTTCAGACAAAAAAAAGACAAAGTTCCAGTTAGTACAAGATCCTTAGGTAAGAGAATATATTACTATCGAGGATTCTATCTAATGTTCCTACCCGTGTTGATATTTGCATTGATATTTTATTATGCACCGATGTTAGGTATAAGGCTATCTTTTTATGATTATAAGGGGATAAAAGACCCTGTATTCACTGGCTTGAAGAACTTTGAAAAAATGTTTTCCATGAAGGGTTTTTGGGCTGCTTTTAAAAATACTTTAGAAATTAGTATCATTAAGCTTTTAATCAATACAGGAGCAGCAGTTGTTATTTCCTTACTATTAAATGAACTTATTTTCTTAAGATTTAAAAAAATAGCACAGACAATTATTTATTTGCCACACTTTATGTCTTGGGTGGTAACAGCATCTGTATTTACTTTAATACTTTCCCCTACACAAGAAGGATTGGTAAATGCTTTCCTTACGACTCTCGGATTTGTTGAAAAAGGAAATGAAATCTATTTCCTGGGACTAAGGAATTTATGGAGACCAGCATATTATGTAATAAATATCTGGAAGGAAACAGGATGGGGTACAATTATATTCATGGCTACATTGTCAGGTATTAATCCGGAATTATACGAAGCGGCATCCATTGACGGTGCAGACCGTTGGCAAAGAATGAAATTTATAACCATTCCTGCTCTTATGAATACAATTATTACGGTCTTAATCTTAAACTTAGCAAAGGTTATGAACCTATTTGAATCAGTATTTGTATTACAGAATCATGCAGTGGTTCGTCAATCCGATGTACTTGCTACATATATCTATACACAGACATTTAATAGCGGCGCTCTACCGAATTACGGCTATACAACAGCTGTAGGTCTTGTTAGGTCATTGGTAGGATGTGCACTGGTACTTATATGTAATCATATAAGTAAGCGGATCCGTGGCCGTGGAATTGTATAGGAGGGCTAGACATGAAAAGTAAGAAAGCAAATATGGAAATGGAGCAACAAATCATCTATCCAAAGAAAAAAAGAAAAATAAAAGTATTTGATGTTATCTTAATATTATTTTTTATTCTCTTTAGTTTTTTAATACTGATTCCATTATGGAAGGTATTAGTTGACTCCTTCGATTTACATACGGCATATGGTATGAAATTAGTGCCGAAAAATTTTGGTATNGAAGGGTATAGAAATGTATTTACGAATCCTACATTATATCGTCCATTAATTATATCCGTGGTAACAACCATTGCTGGTACATTATTGGGCTTAACCTTATCTACCTTAGGTGCCTATGTACTGATTCAGAGAGAGATGCCAGGAAGAAGCTTTTTTGGTAACATGCTACTATTTACCATGATATTCCAAGGCGGTATGATTCCAACCTACTTGGTTATCAATAGTTTGGGCTTAACCAATACTCTTTGGTCTGTTATCTTGATGCCTGGATTAAATGTTTATAATCTTGTATTGATGCGTAACTTTTTTGAAGGTATTCCTCATAGTTTGTTTGAATCAGCAGAAATCGATGGTTGTTCTCCAATGGGAATATTCTTCAAGATTGTGCTTCCTCTATCAAAGGCAGCTTTAGCAGCAATTGGTCTGATGTTTGCGGTTAGTTATTGGAACGATTATACCAACTATAAATTGTACATAACAGACTCCCTTTGGTATAACTTCCAAATGAAATTAAGAAGTATCATCATGGGAAGTGATCTACCAATTCCGAATGGTGGAGCTACGGAGAATACCATTAAGAATGCGGCTATTATGGTTGCGATACTTCCATTTATGTTTATCTATCCGTTCTGTCAAAAATATTTTGTAAAAGGTGTTAATATCGGAGCGGTTAAGGAATAAGAGAGGTCGGAAGTTATGGCAGGTCGAATTTTTTGGGCTGGTGATTCCACAGTAAAACAAAACAACTATACAACCTATCCTCAGTCAGGAATAGGTCAGGGAATGAGGCTCTTTATCAAAAATGAGATAGAAATTAGAAATCATGCAGAAAACGGAAGAAGTACAAAGAGTTTTATAAATGAACAGCGTTTGGCTGCAATCTATAATGAAATAACAGAAGGTGATTTTCTCTTTATTCAATTTGGCCATAATGACGCAAAGATAGAAGATCCCAATCGGTATACCAGTATTCCTGAATATAAAGAAAATTTGGGTAAGTTTGTGAATGTAGCCCGTAATAAAAAAGCTTACCCTGTGTTTATTACGCCTTTATATCGGAGATGGTTTTCTGATGGTATCCATCTTGATGAAAATGTCCATGGGGAATATCCCGATGCCATGAAGGAAACAGGGAAATTACTTGATGTACCAGTAATTGATTTATGTAGTATGAGCAAAGAGTGGCTACAAAAGTTAGGGAATGAAAATAGTAAAAAATATTTTATGAATTTGGCACCTGGTGAATATGATAGATACCCTGAAGGTTTGGATGATAATACTCACCTTAAATATGAAGGTGCGGTGATGTTTGCAAAACTCGTTGCCAAAGGACTATATGAGCTTGGAGATATCTACCGTGATTTATTGATTGATCCGGAATATCTAATTCATGATGAAAAAAATATGTAGAAGATTTTTTTTCTGATTTTTTCAATTATGAATGAAGGATATATCACTTATTCAATCTAATATTGAAAAGGAGAGTAACATCATGACAAATGATTTATTATGGAAAGCAGATTTAGGAAATGGCTACTATAAAAATCCGATCATATTCGCTGATTATTCTGATCCAGATGTTATCAGGGTAGAAGATACCTACTATATGACAGCGTCTAGCTTTAATTATACTCCTGGACTGCCAATCTTAATTTCCAAGGATCTAGTAAACTGGGAACTAAAAAATTATGCCTTAAAGAATATTCCCTATGAGCGATACAATAATCCAGCTCATGCCAAAGGGGTATGGGCTCCAGCCATACGCTACCATGAGGGAAGGTTTTGGATTTGTTTTGGTATGCCGGATGAAGGAATATTTATGGTACATACAGATCATCCCCTAGGAGAATGGAGCGATCCCATTCTCTTATTAGAGGGAAAAGGCTTGATTGATCCTTGTCCTATTTGGGATGATGACGGAAAAGCCTATGTAGTTCACGGTTACGCAAAAAG
>JGI24707J26582_10000839_pt1 | contig 24566 bp, 18 predicted proteins | sample BioPla1DNA1_FD_26582 | JGI IMG/M metagenome (IMG submission 26582)
ACCTTCAAGGCGGAAATAACAGCAGAAGGAATTGAGACCAAAGAGCAGGCGGAGTTTTTGAAGAGTCTGGATTGTGATGAAATACAGGGATACTATTATTCGAGACCCCTATCGACTGAAGCGCTGGAAGAATTTCTTAAAGAGGCATAAGACGGACGGCTGTTTTTTCGTTATACAAATCTATTTTCTTAATTTAAAGAGCAAGCTTGACTTCGCTTACAGGCCGTCATCTTGGTTTAGATGGCGGAATAGATTCTTATTGGTGACGTAGAGCTTGGTGAAAGCAGCATAGTTTCGGTCATGTATGGCTCGAGTCTGCGGATCCGGTTGATAGACACGGCACGGTTGGATCAGATCTTCAGCAGCAGTAAGGTCTCTGATACGACCAAGACCGACTGCCGCGACCAGAGCTGCGCCGACGGCGCCGACATTCTGTGGTTCCGGAACTGTCTCTACCGGCAGCTGGAGGACATTGGCCAGGATGCCGGCTGTGACACCGGACAGGGCGCCACCGCCAACAAAGCGGACAGAGTCTGCGGTCTTAATTTTTTTCCGTATGGTTTCTAAGAACCAACGCATATGGTAGCAGATACCTTCGACAACGGAACGGATCAGTTCCGTCTTGCCTGTCTCTAAACTGATATTAAAGAAAATGCCGCGCGCATTGGCGTCTTCAAAGGGGCAGCGGTTGCCATGTAACCAGGGAGTGAAGATGACACCGCCCGAGCCTTCCTCTGTTTCGGAAATAACCTTGGACAGATAGTCGTAGAGGCTTTCGTATTCTGAACTTGGATCCTCTGACACGTCCAGTTTTTCCAGATAGATATTAATCTCATCCAGGGCTAAATGATCACGCACCCACTCCAGGCATTTGCCGGCTGTTTCTAACTCGGCAAAGTAATTATAGAGGCCGGGCTGGACACCAACGACAGAAGCAATCATGGCTGAGGTATCTACGGTATTCTTCTCGGTTACAGCGGATACCCAGCCCGATGTACCCATGTAGACATGAGTCATACCCTGGCGTACACAGCCGGCTCCCACACCGATCAGGGAAGAGTCGCTGCCGCCGGAAAAGACCGGTATGCCCGGTCGCAGATCCAGTTCTGCCGCAGGCTCCGGCAGCAAAGAGCCCACTTTGTCTGTTGAATTGACAATTTCAGGCATATGGCGCTTTAATATGCGAAGTCTTTTCATCAGGACGGAGCTAAACTGTGGCGGCTCCAAGTTCTTGTCCATGATCATGCTGGCAAAGGCCGAATCCCTGCTCATGGTAAAGCGCCCCGTCATCTTGGCTATTAAAGCGTCCTTGACATCAAGCCATTTGTAGATCCTGGCGTAAACTTCAGGTTCGTTTTCTTTTACCCAGATATATTTCCAGACCGGATCCTTGTCGCTGCCGGCCACGACACCGGTATGATAGAGACTCTGCAAGAGAAAAGGTATACCGGCACCGGCAATTTTGGGGCCGCGCCCGCTGTGAGCACGGCGCACAGTTCCTGAACGCTGATCCATATAGCTCATAGAGGGACGGACCGGGCGGGCGGCCTTGTCGAGGAGGACGAGGCTTTGTGCCTGGGCGCAGAAACTGATACCGGCAATCAGTGAGCATTCTTCCGGCCAGCGGTCAGCGAGCTGCCGTGTCGTTTGGCAGAGAGCCGTCCACCATTCCTCCGGGTCCTGCTCTGCTCCGCCATTGGGCAGAATGCGCAAGGAATATTCGGCAAAACATGAGTCCAATATATAGAGAGGCGGACCCTGGCGGCCGCCTTCGTCTTCTATGGAAAAGAGGCAAGTTTTGACACCCGTTGTGCCCACATCATAGGTTAGAATAATCATGGCTGTTAACCTTTCCGTTCATTCTCCGGCACTAAAAGAGCGCCACATAAAAACTTTAGCGTTTCTGCAATGACTTTTTCGTCATTTTTTTCCTGATCAATCCAGGGATTGTTGTAGATTTGGAAACGGATATTGTAATAATCGCAGGAGTAGGCATACTGAAGAGACATCAAGATATTGTCCATAGCAAAGGCGGCCAGACTGATATCCAGATCCGGTCTGACTTCACCCTTTTTTTGTCCCTCTTGCAGCATCGCAATATAGTGTCTGGCGGTAAAGCTTTCCAGACTTTGCGGTACCTTGGTCAGAAGATCATTATTGCCAAGCGAGGACATCTCGTGATAGAGGCGAATTAGAGTTTTCTCTTGGCGCGATGTCCGCACCACCAAGTGCAGCAGTTGTTCGATCCTCTCTGCCACACTCTTCGTTTCATCTTCCACGATTTGACCTATGTATTGCTCAATGATCCTGGAACCATATTGCACGATATATAAAAATAGATTTTCTTTCGTGTCGAAATAGTGAAAGAGCGAACCAACGCTAATCTTGGCTCGCTCAGCAATGTCGTTCGTATTAGCCAGCTCATAGCCTCGGTCGGCAAACTCATTGACGGCGGCCCTAATGATCCGTTCCTGTTTGTCTGCATCCAGGCGCTTAAAACTCTCATTAACAAAGGTTCTCATGCTCTTCTCCGCATCCAGCCTGATCTAAAACCGGCAATCCAAAATATATTGAGTGAAAACTCAACAGATATCAGGTCTAATCTTAACACTTTAACTAAGAAAAGCCAATTACAAGCGATATATTCTTGCATTTGCCGGTCAGCAATGCTAGATTTATATTGAGTGATTACTCAATTTTAAGGAGGCCCATATGGTGGACTTAAGTGCTGCGACAGTAGGACAGCAGATAGAAGAATTAGACCAATTAATAAAAAAACCGATTTATTCTATAGCGCCGGACGCTTTAGCTAGATATGAAAAGGAGTATTTCGGTCAAAAATGCCGGCAAAGTTATGACATGGTGCAGCAGGCTGTTAAATATATACCGGGCGGTGTCCAGCATAATCTGGCCTTCAACCATCCCTTTCCTCTGGTCTTTACCAAGGCGGAAGGGGCTTATCTGGAGGACTTGGACGGCAATAGATATTTTGACTTTTTACAGGCCGGCGGCCCTACTGTTTTGGGATCAAATCCGCCTGAGGTCAGGGAAAAGGTTATTCATCTTCTTAATACCTGCGGCCCCTCAACCGGCCTTTTCCACGAATATGAGTTTCATATTGCCAAGCTGGTAACTGAATTGATCCCTTCTGTTAACTGGTTGCGTCTGCTGAACTCGGGGACAGAGGCTTGCATGGCAGCTATCCGGATTGCCCGACTGGCCACTAAGAAGAAGCATATTTTAAAGATGGGCGGTGCTTACCACGGCTGGAGCGATCAGCATGCCTACGGTATTCGTGTTCCGGGCAGCAAATTCACTCAGGCCCACGGCATTCCCCGCTTTATCTTTAAGGGCATCGATGAGTTTTTTCCCGGCGATCTTAAGTCGTTGGAACGCAAGTTGCGGCGTAATTCCCTGCGCGGAGGTACAGCGGCCGTTATGATAGAGCCTGTCGGCCCTGAAAGCGGCACACGCCCGATCAGTATCGATTTTGTCAAGGGTGCGGCTGAACTCTGTAAGAAATACGGTGCTCTTCTTATCTTTGATGAAGTCGTCACTGCATTCCGTCTTTCGCCTCACGGTGCCCAGGGCATAATGGGTATTGAACCGGATTTGACCGTCTTCGGCAAGGTGATTGGTGGCGGCTATCCTGGTGCCGGGGGTATAGGCGGTAAGGAAGAATACCGCAAGTATTTAGCAGCCGGCATCCAGACCGGTGATAAGGTGAAGAAAGCCCTGGTTGGCGGCACCATGGCTGCTACGCCTCTTTCCGCCCTGGCCGGCTATTACACCATAAAACTAATTCAAGAGACTAAGGCCTGCGATCAGGCCAATGCCATGGGTGATCGTCTGACGGCCGGACTGAAACAGCTAATTAAAAAACATAATCTGCCCTTTGTGGCTTTTAACCAAGGTTCCATTTGCCATCTTGAGACAGTCGGTACCATGCATTTTGTTGTAAACTGGAAGAAGCCCTGGACTATCCTTAAGGTTTTGAACGAAACCTCAGCCCGCAAGGCGGAAATGGAACATATGGGTGCCGCCTATATGGCAGAAGGACTGGTTACACTGGCGGGCAGCCGGCTTTATACCAGCGCTGCCTACAGCGAGGAGATGATCGACCAGGCACTGGCTGCCTTTGATCGCGCCTTTGCCAATGTGGTCAGATTGGATTAAGCAGGAAAGAAATATGCAGCAGGGCAGGGAACAGGAAATTCGCCGGACAGTGGTTGATCTGGCGCAAAAATTTTTAGAGACAGGGCTGGTCGTCCGCACCTGGGGCAATTTCAGTGCCCGCCTGGATGAGGAGTCTTTTGTTATCACTCCCTCGGGTCGGGCTTACGAGGGCATGGCGCCCTCTGATCTGGTTAAAGTTTCAGCAGTGAGTGGTAAAGTCCTGGATGAGGGGGGCTATAAACCTTCCTCTGAAGCTCCGATGCATGCCTTGGTCTATCGCCATTTCCCTGCAGTGAGAGTGGTAGCCCATACACACCAAGTCTATGCCTCGGCTATCTCACTGCTTGACACAGATATAGCTATCAGCGCAGAATGGCAGCCTCTCTTGGCCGGTTCCTGCCTTCCCTTAAGTGCCTACGGTTTGCCCGGCAGCAAAAACTTGCACCGCAAAATGGAAACTACACTTGCTCAGACCGCAGCCAGGGCTATTCTTATGTCACGGCATGGCGCTTTCGTCCTGGCGGAAACTACGGAGACTTGTGTCAGACTGGCCCGGGATCTGGAACGTTTTGCCATAAGTATCTATGAGGACCGCCTCGGCCGTAAAACTAGGCAGCGGCCGGATATTAATGACGATAGCACTGAGGAGGAAAACCTTGCCCGCGCCTTGCAGTCAACCTCAGATGAAGCTGTCTCTGTATCGACCGATGCCGAGGTTAAGCCTTGGCTTAGCCGCCGACTCAGACCCTATCTGGACGACTTTGCCCAGATTTGCGGCGTTAGTGCCGGGCACAGGCGGGGTTCCGCTAATGTGGCCTTTGATCCTGAGCGGGGTATGGCCATCTGTTACGGCCAGGATCTGTCTGAGGCCAGGAATGTGCGCGCTGTTTTGGAGAAAAACGCCCGCGCAGCCAATATAGCTGAGTTGGCAGGTACGCCGCCTCTGCCTATGTGGGAGGCCTGGATCATGCGCTTAGTATACAAGCTGAAATACTCTAAGCAGGCCGGTCGTTAAACTGGCCAGTCGTTAGCAAAGCTGCACGTTGAGCTCTTTTTTGGTACAATTTCTGGGATTGAGTGTTGAGGTATAAATATGAATAATCTTATAGTCTGTAAATTTGGCGGATCGTCGCTGTTGAATAGCGCCCAGTTCCGCAATGTGAAAGCGATTATGGAGGCCGAGCCGGGGCGGCGAGTATTAGTGCCTTCGGCGCCTGGTAAAGGCGGTGCTGAGAAGCATAAAGTGACGGATCTGCTTCTGATGTGCTATCAGCTGGCAAGTCATAATCTACTATTTGACGAAATCTATAATGTGGTGCGGGAGCGGTTCATACAGATCCGTGATGAACTGGGGTTGGCGATCAGGATTGAACAGGAACTGGACGGTGTACAGGCGGCGATCTCCGGCGGTGCGGGGTCGGACTTCTGCGCCAGTCGTGGTGAGTATTTGTGCGCCAAGCTGCTGGCGGATTATTTGGGTTTTCGTTTTGTCGACGCTGAGACAGTGATCCGGATCAAGGGTGGCAAAGCAGATGTTGAGGCCAGTTCAGTACTGATCCGGGACAAGATCGGAGCGGACGAACGGGTAGTTGTGCCCGGCTTCTATGGTCTCAATGAGAAGGGTGAATTCCAGACCTTCTCACGCGGCGGGTCAGACATCACCGGTGCTATTATGGCAGCGGGCATGGAGGCATCAGTTTATGAAAACTGGACGGATGTCTCGGGTTTTCTGGCTGCTGATCCGGCGATTGTGAAGCATAGCGCACCGATCAAATCCATTACCTATAACGAGCTGCGCGAATTGTCGTATATGGGTGCCATGGTCTTGCATGAGGAAGCGATTTTCCCTGTCCGCGATCTGAATATCCCGATTCATATTAAAAACACAAATACACCTGAAGATGTGGGAACTTTGATTGTATCCGACAGTATGGCCGGTGAACGAGAGCAGGTAGTGACAGGTATCTCCGGCAAAAAAGACTATACCGTAGTGCGCGTAGAGAAGACGCATATGTCGGAGGAACCGAGTTTTTACCGCAAGCTGCTCAGCGTTTTCGAGACGAATGATATCCCGATCGAGCATATGCCGACCAGCATTGATACCATTTCCGTGGTGGTGGCTACGCCATTGATTAATGCCAAGGAGAAAAAGATACGCGAAGAAATCTCAATTTATTGCGATCCGGACCGGATTGTCTTTGAGGACGGACTAGCGGTAATTGCGGTGGTCGGGCGCGGCATGATTAGTACCAAGGGCACGAGTGCTACGTTGTTCACGGCACTAGCCGAAAAAGGTATCAATGTGCGTATGATCAGCCAGGGCTCAAGTGAAATGAATATCATTGTCGGGGTCAGTAATGATGACTTTGAGGATGCGATCAGAGCTATACATGACAAATTCATGCAGGGAAAGTGCAGAAAATAGCAGGACGCATTCGCAGCACTGGATGATTGAGCTCAGCTAGGGTAAGCTTATTAGTACTAAATTGAGATAAACTTGTTAGATAAGCTCTTGAGATAAGCTCTTGAGATAAGCTCTTGAGATAAGCTCTTGAGATAAGCTCTTGAGATAAGCTCTTGAGATAAGCTCGTGAGATAAGCTTGTGAGGTAAGCTTTTGAGATAAGCTCTTTGTTAAGATAAATATAAATAATAAGGAATTGTAGGAATTTATTATGATTAATATAGGTCTTTTGGGTTTTGGCACAGTGGGCAGCGCAGTTTTTACTGTACTGGCAGAAAGAAAAGCTGAGATGGAGGCATGTCTGAAGCAGAAGATCCGGATCAAACGGATTTTGGAACGGGATATGGCAAAGCATAAATCCTCGGAGGCTTTTCCCCTGATGACGACTGAAGTCGCGGATATTATTGCTGATCCTGAGATCGATGTGCTGATCGAATTGACCGGCGATGTTAAAAATATGATTGAGCCTTTGCGGCGCAGCATTTCAGCCGGCAAGCATCTGATCACTGCCAATAAAGCCTTATTATCCAAGTATCTGGAAGAGCTGACGGAACTGGCGTCCAAACACGAGGTCGCTTTCCGCTATGAAGCTGCGGTCGCCGGAGCCGTTCCAATCCTGATTCTGATGAAGAATATCTCCGCCCTCAATGAAGTCTTGGAGATCGAAGGCGTCCTCAACGGCACCTGTAATTATCTATTGTCCCGCATGGAAGCAGGACTTGACTACGACACTGCCCTGGCAGAAGCTCAAGCCTTAGGCTTTTCCGAAGCTGATCCCAGCTCGGACGTTGAAGGCTATGACACAATGTATAAGTTGCGGATTTTGTCTTCACTGGCCTTCAAGCAGCCGGTATTGGAGTCGGATATCTCTTGTACGGGCATTACCGGTGTCACAAAAGCGGAAATCGAACAAGCCCTGTCTCAGGGCCAACGTATCAAATTGGTAGCCAAAGCTACCAGAGATGAAAAGGGTGAGATTACAGCTACCGTCAAACCCACAGCAGTCGAGCGCGATCAGCTGCTTGGTTCTCTGGATAATGGTGAAAACGCCATTATTTTGCGCACCTCAAATGCCGGAACTCTGACTTTTTCCGGTCTGGGTGCGGGCGGTAGGCCGACGGCATTTTCAGTCCTGTCTGATCTGATGCAGATCTATGAGGTATTAAGCTGATAGCCGCGGCAAAGCTAAATACCTGAAGTGCGCAACCGAGGATATTAGAACCTGCCGTAATAAGGCTGATAGCCGCGGCAAAGCTAAATACATGAAGTGCGCAACTGAGGACTGTGGGAAGTCGAATCTATGGGATATGCAGCTGATGACTGCGGGTAGCCAGGTCGATCAGTTGCAAAACTAGTGGCAGCAGATAGCCAAGTGTATTATGGGAACTATGAGATCCATGAAATATCATTCAACCAGGAGTCGAACAGATTTTGTCAGCGGGCCGGAGGCCATTATTGCCGGGTTGGCGCCGGACGGCGGCTTATATGTGCCTGAGCGACTGCCGGCAGTGAATTGGCGCACTTTGCCCACGACTTATCGTGAGCTGGCCCGGCATATATTAGGTCTATTCTTCCCGGAATTTTCACAGTCTGTTTTGTCCCGGATTATAGCGGGATATAACAAATTTGATTCCCATGAGATTGTGCAGCTCCGGGACTTCGACGATTATGCCTTCTTGGAGCTCTATCACGGTCCGACTGCCTCATTCAAAGATATGGCTCTAAGCCTGTTGCCGGGTTTGCTGCGCGAGTCATATCGCTTGACAGGGCGGGGCGAAACTGCTTTCATCATGGTCGCTACATCCGGAGACACCGGCAGCGCAGCCCTTGAGGGTTTCGCCGGTCAAGAAGGCACCGAGATCATGGTTCTCTATCCGGACGGCGGTGTCTCGGAGATTCAGCAACTGCAGATGGAAGCCGTGTGCGACAGTAATGCTCATGTCTTTGCCATCGCCGGCAATTTCGACGATGCCCAGCGTGCGGTCAAACAGGCTTTTGTCAATACCGACATCCGTCAGTTAGCGGCCAAGCGGAGCAAGGATCTCTCCTCCGCCAATTCCATCAATATCGGCCGCCTGGTGCCGCAGATCGTCTATTACTTTTATGCTTATCAACAGCTGGTAGCTGCCCGCAGAATTGACGAAGGTGCCATTCTGGATGTTTCGGTTCCTACAGGCAACTTTGGCGACATTCTGGCTGCCATCTATGCGAAAGCAATGGGCTTGCCCCTGGGGAACATAATCTGCGCTTCCAATACGAACAAGGTGCTGACGGACTTTTTTGCCAGCGGCAGATATGACAGCCGTCGCGAATTCGCCAAGACAATCTCCCCCTCGATGGATATTCTGGTCTCCAGTAATCTGGAAAGATATCTGCATCTCTTGTGCGAGGGGGACAGTGAGTTGATCGCCGGCTGTTATCGTTCACTGGCGGAAAGCGGTTGTTTTGACTGGCCGCTGGACTTTCCCTCCGATCTGAGATCGAAGCATAAAACCGATCCGGAGACCACCGCACTGATCCGTGACGCCTTCGTCAAATACCAATACCTGATTGACCCGCATACTGCAGTCGCCTATGGCGCGGCCGAATTGGCAACAAATTATTGCCTGATTGTGTCAACGGCGAGCCCGTATAAATTCAGCGATGCGGTATTGGCAGCAGTGGAGTGCAGTGATGAAAGCGGCGATAGCGCGAGCAGTGCTGGTGTTGGTGTTATAGCGGCGGCAGATTTAAAGGCCGGGAAAAAAGCCGCCGGGGAAAAGGCCGGGGAAAAGGCCGGGCAGTCTACGCTGACGGTTGAGACGACAGGGCTTACCGCAAAAATAGAGCGCCTGGAGAAACTGACGGATACGACGGCGCCTCACAGTATCAGATCTAAATTGAAAGATTTCAAGCTGGCTCCGACAGTATTGGCACTAGAGGAGATATTGCCGACGATCGAGCAATGTGTAGATGGCTGTTCGGTCAAGTAAGTTGCACTTTGCTTGTTAAAACAAACTTTACTGCACCGGATTATTGTGTTCTACCAAATTTCTTCGGATAATTGTGCTCTACCAGGGCTTTGAGATAACTTAATAACGACAGGACGATATGACAACATTAGGAGAGGAGGTGTTGGAAATGAGGGTTGAAGTGACGGCTACAACAGCGAATATCGGACCGGGATTTGACGTTTTGGGGATTGGGCTGTCTCTGGCTAACACATATGAGCTGCTTGACGGTCCAGCGAAGAGACCGACGTTGGCGGACAAGGCTTTCCGTCGCTACTATGAGTTTATAGACAGACCTGTGCCCGAGCGGCGGGTGCATATCGTGCAAGCTAATATCCCGTCGTCCAGTGGCCTGGGTTCATCGGCGAGTTTGATCGTAGGCGGATTAGTGCTGGCTAATGAGAGTGAGCGGCGCCTGGACAATGAATCTTTACTGGCTTTGGCTACCGAGATCGAGGGACATCCGGATAATGTAGCTCCGGCACTATTTGGGGGCTTGGTGATCTCGGCAGTCCGGGACGGCAAGGTCTATTACAAACGCTATGAGCTTGATCCGCAGCTGCGCTTTATCTGTTTCGTACCGGAATATACCCTTTCGACCGCTCAGGTGCGGCGAGTCCTGCCGGATACGATCTCGCGCAGCGAAGCCATCGAGAATGTAGCTAACTCAACCATGCTGACGGCCAGCTTGATTACCAGGGATTATGATCAATTATCAATTTTCTTTGCCGATAATTTGCATGAGCCTTATCGCAAGCCCTTTGTCAGAGAGTATGAGCAACTGAAGTCATTGCAGCAACTGGATGATGTCAGCGGCGTGTACCTCAGCGGCGCCGGTCCAACCGTAATTGCCTTGACCTTAGATCCGGAGCCCATAGTCGAATACGCACGTGCCCATTTTGATTTTGCCGGTTCGATTCTGACTCTCTCGGTCAACAACTACGGTTACACAGTGAAGCCGTAGGTCCGCTGAGCAGTTGTCTCCCAAGCGTAGATACTGCAGCATTGTGAGTTTACGCTAAATAGGTCCGCCGAGCAGTTGGTTCCCAAGCGTAGATGCTGCATTGCGGGCTTACGCTTAGGCGATTATTACTGCATTTCGGGTCTACACTTAGACGATTATTAGGCGATTACTAAAGGCATTAAAGTTGGTTTCAATTACTCTGCCCATCTGCATTAAGGACTTGGCAGTGGCATAATGTGCAATAGAGTTAATATCGATTAACGAATATCGATTTCAATTAATTTAAGAGGTATATATGAATCAAACAAGTGATCATTCTAAACTTGCGGGCGAGCTATTTGCGCAGGGCTATAACTGCGCGCAGTCAGTGCTGTTGGCATTTGAGGATATTACAGGACTGGATCGCGAAACAGCAGCGCGGGTTGCGTCTTCGTTCGGTGGCGGTATCGGCGGTTCGGGCGAGGTCTGCGGTGCTTTGACCGGAGCGCTGATGGCACTGGGACTCGTGGTCGGGAATACTGATCCGGCTGACAAGGCGGCGAAAGAGTTTCACCGCAGGCGCAGTTTCGACTTCGCGGTTCTCTTTGAGGCGGAACAGGGCTCGTTGCGCTGCTGGGAACTGCTTGCTCTGCCGGAACCGGAGGCAGGCGCCGGCCTGACGCAGATTAATAAAACCCTGAGTAAGCTGGACGAAAGTCCCTGTCCCAAATTGGTGATGAGTGCGGCTCGACTTCTGGATGAATTCCTCGCTACCAGATACTAGCACTGTCCTCGCTACCAGATATTAGCACTGTCATTTAGTATTAATCGAAGACGCCCACTGATTGAAGGCGCCTAAACATAGCTTTTGCACTCACACTCAATACTGCTGCCGGTCGGTATTTAACGCAGGCTCCTCCGGATTATAAGGGCTTGGCGATACCGGTCGCCTGATCAATGTCCAGCGTGAAAAGAAAACCATTGCCCGGTTCGTCGAGCTGCATCTGTTCAGCGATGGCGTGGGCGATGGGTCTGGTCAATTCAACAGGCAGGACGATCAGGACTATATCACGTTCAGTGTCGAGCGGGAAACTGAGAAAACTGTGGCTATCGTGATGACCGCAGCCTCTGGCGTGTATGATCGTACCGCCGGTGGCACCGCCGTCACGAGCGATATCCATGACATCGTCGGCCAGGCCCCTGGCGACAAAGACGATCAATGCATGATGTGTTGGTTTATTCATTTCAATTCTCCCTGAGACCGGATTACCGGTTGCGGCTGAACCAAGAGCCGAAATAACGGTCGCACCGCGGACTTCTTCTCGTCCGATACAGACTGCACTGGATCGGCAGGATGGATTGCAAAATTGGCTTGTTCATCCTAGTCATCCTCCTTTTCCAGGCCGACTGCGTGTTCGACGGGAATATAGAAGCTGATACCGCTGCCGGGGCGGTCTATCTCGAGCGCAGCGGAAATGGTTTGCTGCAGTTTACTAATCTTGGCCGTGTTTCCCACATAGAGAATCAATTCCTTTTGCGGCGAAATGGGGAAATTGAAGATCAGATTACTGGTTTCGGCTGAGCCGATAGCCGGAATAACGGTTGCACCGCGGACTTCCTCCCGATAGGAGAGATCAATAATCTCATCGGAAACGCCTTCGTCAACGATGACAAAGAGGGCAGAACCAAGAGGCGCACTGTACTTGCCGCTTTCAGCCACTTCATCAAAGACTGCCCGGTCTTTACCCAGCAGATGAGAGATGGGTAGAGAAAACGCAATACCGGTGTTTTTGGCTTTGAAGTTAAATTTAGCAGCGATGTCTGCGATCAATTGCCCGGCGACATCGTGGCGGACAGCCATCATGATCAGTTCGCGCCTAATGTCGGCGATTTCAAAAAGGCGTAGCCATTTGTTTTTTCGCGAGCCGTGGACGGGTACGATGGTGGCACCGCTACTGCCATGTTCGCGGGCGAAATGCACGATCTTATTCGCCTGCCCATGCGGCGCAATCACAACGACCAGGCTGTAAGGAACCTGAAATTCTGCGTAATCAGTCATTGGCTTCTCCTTTTGTCAGTGTTTTCTTGTTATTGCGAGAGGTTCTGATGCGATAGATGATGCCTAGTGTTTGCAGAGCAATCAGGGGCATCATAGCGACGAGAGCAATAATACCGAAACCGTCGAGCAGAATGTCCGCGGTTTCGATTTCATGGGCGGCGCCCTGGGCAAAGGCCAGGATGAAAGTTGCGGTCATGGGACCGGATGCTACGCCGCCGGCGTCAAAAGCGACGCCGATGAAGATATCGGGCGTCCAGATGCTGAGCAGCATCACAATCAAATAGCCGGGCAGGAGCAAATGCCAGAGCGCCAGCCCGGGTATCAGTACGCGCAGCATGGAGAGACCGCCGGAGATGGCAACACCGCCGGAAAGGAAGATCAGGACGAGTTTGCGCGGGATATTGCCCGAGGTCTCTGACTCAACCTGCTTCGAGAGTACAGGGACTGCCGGTTCAGCGAGCACCGTTAACATACCAAGACCAAAACCGGTAAAAAAGAGCAGCAGCCCGTTGCCTTTAGCTGCGAGCTTTATGCCCACCAGTGAACCTACTTCCATGAAGCCGCCGGTGACTCCGACCAGAAAGATAACCAAACCGATCAGACAGTAGAAAAGACCGATCAGCACGCGGACAACCTGGCGTTTTCTCAATTTAAGCGCAAAAAACTGCATCAGCAGGAAAATGATAATTAAGGGCGCGATTGAGAGAAATGCTTCTCGGACAAAGCGGGGGATAATCTTGATGAAAGAGCTGAGCAAGTGCCCCTCGGGGCTGACTGAGGGCATGTCAATATCCCCACCGATAGTCATATTACGGGCAAAAATGCCCCGGAAGAGGACGGCTACAATGGCTCCGGCTGAGGCCAGCCCGGCCAGTCCAAAGCTGTCGGTGGCATCTTTGGTCCGACCATCATGGACGTGAGCCACGCCTGCGGCCAGTGCCAGAATAAAAGGCGTGGTGATTGCACCTGTAGTTGCTCCCGAAGCGTCAAAGGCGAAAGCATGAAAGGCAGGAGGGACGAAGACAGCAAGTATAAATATGATCGCATAGGTGATATAAAGCACATATTTAAGGCGGATGCGGCGGAGTATACGCCAAAGTCCGATCGCGATCAGTAGACCGACACCGATAGAGACAATAATAATGATCTGCCAGCGTCCGAGTATGCCACCTGTGAAATGAGAGATCTGATCTGCCAAGATCTGCAGATCCGGTTCCGCAACCGAGATTAGAAAGCCAAAGAATAAACCGCCGGCAAAGACAAACCACATTTTGTTGGATTTGACCAGGACTCGGCCGCCATATTGAGCGATCGGGGTCGCTCCCAAGTCAACACCGAGCAAAAAGATCGCCAGACCAATGATGATTGTAACAGCGCCGATAATGAAGCGCCAGAACATCAGCAAGGGTAATGGTGTAAAAGTGAAATGGAGGATAGTAACAAGAATAGTTATCGGCAGAACGGAAACTGTCACTTCTTTGAATTTTTCGCCTAATGCTCCCAAAATTGTTCTCACTTTCTGCTTTAAATTGGTCGGCCCGGTTTACGTAATGAGGCAGTGAGTATGGTCGACGATTCACTTAATATTTTTATTTTAACTTAATCCGGGCCTCAGGGAGCAGGTTTTTTACTTCATTTCCCGAGAATTTCCATAACAATGCTTTCCAGCAGTTTCGGCAGGATGCGTAAGCTATAGTCGCGCTCGACCCGCTCCGTCCATTTGTGAGCATCGAAACCGTAGCCACCGAGATTGATCACAGGCAGGTCAAGTGCTTTCATCGTTTGCAGAGGTACTTGGTAGCTGCGACCGAGAGTCGGCATATTATCTTGCATGACTTGCAGTTCATAGGCAGTATAGGGAAGCGCCAAGTAACTGAGATCAGAGATATAGGGGTAGTAGGTTTTAACCTTGAGCTCTTTGCCGTTATCGAGGAGATAAGGCCCGTCGGCTGTATAATCAGTATCCACAGTCCGGCTTGTGATTGCGCTACCCGAACTCATTTCCTCGGCCTGACACTTCTGATCTACGATGGATTTTACCGGGGCTCCCTCGTGTTTGTCAGCTTGATTCAGAGCAACTTTAATGCCACGGTCAACCAATTTATAGAAGGTATCATCCGAATCAAGATAAGAGATGGCGGGATAGAAAGGCGGAGCATAGCCGACAACAATGCGTGGTCTGCGATCCGGCAGCAGAATTTCCAATTGCCGGATCAGATGCAAGGTCTGCTCCCTGGTATCGCCATTGCTCAGAACCGGTGCGAGATAATGATCAATCAGGCTATTTTTTTCCTGTTGTAACTGTATAGCGACCCTGTCGATCAGTGCCGCCAGCGAGATAATTTCAAACTCGGGATGAATTATCTTAGTCGGGATCTCGGCCCGCTTAGTATATTCACGCTGATAGCGATAATACCTGTCCAGGGAGTTTTCTGCCGCAATCCTTGCAGCCTTAAGCATCTTTGGCATGACATCAGCCGGTGTCTGTCCTAATAGGGGCACACTGATCAAGGTCCAAGCTTCGTGATTGGTCTTGACCGAGTAGACCTCTTTGAGATCTTCAACTTTTAAAGTGATGGTCGGAACAGATATTTCACTCCCGCAGGAGTCACTGTACTTGGGATTGAGATTAATTTCATTAATCAGCTCAGCCAGGACAAGATTGGCATCAAGCCCGGCAAAGGGATCCCCGGCATGAGTTTCCAGGGTGCGAATATAAAAAATGGGCATGATTTTACCGACTGTGCCGCGGAAGAGATAATAGGCTTCATCGCCGGGGTACTGAGCAGTGTGATAATCGGTATTGATAACACCGCAGATTTTAAGTTTTTTGGTGTCACGCCATTGTTTTAGAATTTCAATAGCGGAGATCATGCCGGCGGAATTACCTTCCTCATCGCAGACGAAGAGGGCGATAACATGGCCTTGAAAACTGTCGGGATTCTCTGCCAGCCTCTTTAGCAGCAGTAGCTCATTGGCTACACCGACTTTCATATCGAGAGTGCCCCGACCCCAGAGAAAGTTATCGCTTTCCAAATCAATTTGGGCTTGAGGATAGAGATTACGTTGTCCTGACCTCAAGACGTCTTTGAGCTGGTCCGGTGTGGTAGCAAAATCAGCTAAAGGGCCGTAATCGTCGACCTCGACGGTATCGGTGTGCCCGAGCAAAACCACAGTATTATCCGCTTCCTGACCGGAGACACAAACGAGCAGGGAAGATCGTCCCAGCGGGTCTCCCTCAGATGGGATGCGCACAATTTGTTCAGGATGGGTACGGAAGTATTCCCAGTCGTGCAAATAATCCTCGATAAAGTCAATGATGTCATTTTCGCCGCTGGAGTTGACAACACTTCTAACTTTCACCAGCTGTATCAATAATTCTTCCAGCTTTTCTTGCCTATTCATAATTACCCCTCAGATGTTGATTTTTTGACTTTAAACCATTATTAATTCAACAATAAAGTATACCTGCCTTTAGTTGCCTCTTAAATATATATAACTTGACGGTGGTCTGATTATGTCACTCTTAATCTAATCCAGTTATAGTCACAGTTCAAGCCACTTTTGTGTTCTTAAGCAGACGACAAAACACTTGCCGCAAATTGTGACAGGTCCTTAAGAAATAAAAAGAACGCAGTGGATTTATATCCTTCCGAGTTCTTTTTATGTCTTAAAAGACCTTAATTGATATTAAGATGCGGCCTAATTGGCGGCTTTTGGCTTAACCAACCCTTTCTTCTTAGCAAAACGTTGAGTAATAATGGGAGTGATAATACTCGTGAGCACAACCCCAAAGGCAATTTGAGCGGTGGCAGTACTCGCATAGGGTACCTGGTCAGGCGAGGCAAAAGCTATAATGCTTGGTATAGAGATGCTGAGTCCGGCAATTGAACTCATGCCCAAGGTGGAGATACCGCTTTCCTTTAGCACTTTTGTCTCGACGAGCAAAATTACGGGGATCATTAGCAGGTAGTATACGGCGGAGATAACCACGCCTCCCAGACCCCCTTGTTTCACCGCATCGATCAGATTGATACTGGATCCAAAGGACCAACCCATAAAGGGTGTCAGGGATCCCACCATTCCGCCAAACATTTTCGCCAAATCTTTGTCGAGATTTCCAATCAGCAGTCCTAAGAGAATGGGAATCAAGACGGCAAGGATGGGCATCCAGTCGAGGGAACCGCCTCGGATGATGCTGAATACGAAAATAGGGAAGGCGGGGACGCAAAGCAGGCCGGTCAAACCAAAAGCACCCTTGTCTTGCTCAACACCATATTCACTAACCATTGCCAGGTACATAGATGGATTGATAGAGCAAATAGCAACTGTAAAGCCAAGCGCAGAAATGCTAAACGCTCCTACATCGATTCCGCTTAGGCCAAAAGCTGCCATGAAGGCTGCAGCAAAACCTAAACAGAGAATAATTTTTACAACAAGCAACACACCTTGTTTTTTCAAGACCTTACCCAAGCTTTTAAGATCAAGCATCGCAGCAGAGCAGAAGCAGACAAGACCTACAACATAGCCTGTGCCCTTAGATGTCAGAAGTGCTTCTGTGAGCCCGCCGAATTGTCCCAAAAAACCAGGGGCGAAAGTATTCACGAGGGCGGAAATAAGCATCGGGATCAAGAGCAAACCGCCGGGTATTTTTCTCATAAACTTAAGCATAGTATTGTCCTCTTCTGAATTTTATTTTGGTTGAACACTTTGAAAAATAGCTTGTATTTCATCAAGGGAAAGCGTACGGGCCGAAGGCACGGTTATTGTTCCTGCGATGATTTCCTGCTCCAGAGCGTCAATCTCCTCTTGTATTGTCTGGGGGACTGTGTTCTTATAGTGATCATTTTTTGCTAATGCAACACCATTTTCCTTTAGACCGACTACTTTAGTTTCACCGGTAATAACTTCCCGCGTCGTATAATTCTCAATGGCTTGATACAGAGAATCACCGATATCTTTGGTTACCGAGGTAATAATATGTTCGGCAAGATCTTGTTGACCGGTCGCCATAAAGAGCGAATATTGGTCGGTATCTACACCAATCATCGGCAGATCATTTTTAGCCAGGACATCCAGAACGCCGAGGTTTACAGAGCCGGCTGCGCTGAAGATGATATCCACGCCATTATCAATCATACTTTGGGCAATTTCTTTTCCCTTGTCTATGTCTTCGAAACTATTAGCATTTTCTAAATAGATCTGAATATCAGGATTTTTCTTCTTGGCGCCTTCCACATAGCCCACAGCAAAATCATGGATATTCGTATTGTCTACGCCGCCGACAAAGCCGATTTTTGCCGTCTCCGTTATAGAGGCAGCGAGGTATCCGGCCAAGTAGGCTGCCTCACTGGCACGATAGACAATGCAATAGACATTTTTTAAATCCCCTTTGCTCCAATCAACCTCTCCGTCGTACATGAGGAATTTAACATCCGGGTAATCGGCAGCATATTTTTCTATAGTTTCCTTCATCATAGAGGACGTCATGATCACATGATTATAGCCATTGACCGCTTCCATAAAAACTTTCTCAAAGTTTTCCGCTTTATTGTCGTGTTCAAGGATGGTCAAATTGGTTCCGTGATCCTGTTTAGAAACATTGAGGCCAATTACTGCACTATCGTTAAATCCCATGTCTCCACGGTTGGCAATAATTAAGGCGACATTAGGACTGTCGCCGACATAGGTAATTTTGCCACCCGTACAAGCGGTCAGGAGCAAAAACATTGTAATAAGTAGAATAATTGCAACTTTTCTCATAGGTGCTCTCTGCCTTTCCGGATAGTAAATCTGGTGATTACTGCTAAATTTACCAGATATTATAAGTTTATCATATATTATTCGAATTAGTCTAATATTATTAGATTCAATTTTAAAAATACTCTAAAATACTACCTCATATAACTCCGAAAATACTGTCTGAGTAGAAATATGAATTAATAATCTTGTCAATAAACTCTATATATATGAGGCTTTTTATTGACGATTATCACTTTATTTGATAGCATAATTGTACATATATTACGGCGCTGGCTAATTTTCTTTGTCAAGAATGGAATATTTCATAAGTCAAATTGCGCTAATAATGAGAGGTGGAATATGTCAAATTTTTTAAATGAAGCTAAGGCTATGCAAGAGGAGCTTTCACGGATTAGGCGCGAGATTCATAAAAAACCGGAAGTGGGTATGGACTTGCCGCTAACAACAGCTTTTGTTATGGAACAGTTGGAAAAACACGGGATCAAAGCGGAAAGAATCATCGATAGTGGTATTTCTGCCCTGATTGAAGGCGGACAACCCGGGAAAACTTTGCTTATTCGGGCAGATATGGATGCCCTGCCTCTGGCAGAAGAATCCGGGGAAGAATTTGCTTCTGAATTTGAGGGAAAGAGTCATGGTTGTGGTCATGACATGCACGCGGCATCACTCATCGGCACTGCCATCTTGCTGAGCAAGTACAAAGATCAGATTCACGGCCGCGTCAAGTTTATGTGGCAACCGGGTGAAGAGATCTTTGCGGGTGCAAAAGCCATGATCGAAGCGGGCATAATGGAAAATCCATCCCTGGATGCGGCACTGGACTTGCACGTTGATGCATCATCGCCTATCGGGGTTCTCAATTACTCCAAGGGACCTTTCACTACCTCAGCAGATAACTACCTGATTAAGATTAAAGGTTCCGGTAGTCACGGTAGCACACCGGAGAACTCCATCGATCCTCTCAATGTCGCAGTTCAGATCTTTAACGCAATCGGCGCCATGCGTGTGCGCGAAATTAAGAGTTCAGAGTTCCTTGCAATGAGCATTTGCAGCATTAGTTCCGGTTCTTCTTTCAACATTATTCCGGACAGTGTGGAAATGCGAGGTACAATGCGCACCTACAATCCGGAGATCCGAGACTATGTCGTGCGTCGTATTGAAGAGATTACAACCCAAATAGCTTCTTTATATCGCGCGGAAGCCAGTCTAGAAATCGTCTCGAGTGCTCCTACCATTGTCAACAATCCGGAGATGGTGGATAAGGTCGACGAATACCTAAAGGACTTCGGCATGGACTTTGAGACTGATCCTAATTACCGTCTGTCTGCTTCGGATGACTTCGGCTATATTGCACGTACCATTCCTTCTGTGATGTTCTTTATCGGGTGTAAGCCGGAAGGCGTAGAAAGGAACTTCCTCCATAATCCTAAGGTTGTCTTTGACGAAGCCGCCCTGCCTATCAGCAGTGCTCTCTTAGCCCACGTGGCAATAAAATGGCTTAAAGAACATGCCTAACCGGGCAGAAAATATTTATGATAGAATAGCCGTGATCTTGAAGGGAGATTTATAAATTTATTTGAGGCAATCACTACTGGTAATTATTAGGCAGGGAGGAAAATATGGATTTAAAGAAAAGAATTGAAAGATTCAAAGAGCTGGAATACGAATTTAATAAAGATTTTTATATACAGTTAAAGGAAACACAAAAACCTCATACGCTTTTTATTGCCTGCTCAGATTCCAGAGTGGATGCAGAAACCATATTTCAAGCTACAGCAGGGGAAATTTTTCAAATCAGGAATATTGCGAATATCGTACCGAGGGAAGAGGAGCCGGACAATCATCCTTCGGTAGTCTCTGCCATTGAATATGCTGTTAAAATTCTTAAAGTTGAGAATGTAATTGTTTGCGGTCATTCCAATTGTGGCGGCTGCGCCGCCATCAGAAAGTTAGAGGAATATAAGAAAAAACTTCCTTATACAGGGGAATGGATTTCTCAAAGCATTACTATATCTGACTATATCGATCATAAATATCCGGATATGAAAGAAGAAGATAAGATAATAATGCTAGAAAAACTAAATGCCGTTCAACAACTCGATAATCTTATGACCTATGATTTTGTAAGGCAAAGGGTTGAGGCGGGAAAGCTGAACCTACAGGCTTACTATTATGATATTGGTACCGGGAGCATATCAGTATATGACTATGACAGTGTTTTCTCAGATATCATCGCAGAAATCACATCAAACAGAAAGTTACTTTTCGAAGAGAAAAAATCAGCGCCAACCAATAGCTGACAATAGTATTTTTTCTGTACCCACTACTATATTTTAACTGCTGTATTTTTAGTGAAAAGAGGAGCCGACAAGACCTTCAGGCTCCTCTTGGCTTGTTAGGGTAAGATTATTGTAGTAACAATTAACTTCGTTAAGGTGTTTAAGGCGATGAAATGCTCTATTCCATTTAAGTCTGGAATGTTTTTCGAAAGAACTTTTCATTTATTTATGCAATCCCTATAGCTATAATGCATAAAGGCTGCGTTGACAAAAAAACAGTGCACCATTAAAATACAACGAAATCAAATTTTGTTATTGCTATCAATGTTGGAGATACTCGATGGTTGAGAAACTGGAAAAATTTTTTTATGGTCTCTTATCTAGTCGCATATCACATCGTTCATTCATAAATGATCATGAAAAATATTTATATTTGATTTCATATGCTGCATGTGTTTATGCCGCGACTATGAATCTGTTCCTTTCATTATTTCACTTGGCCATCAGTATTTTGCCTTTACTTATTATCAGCCTGGTTGGCTTTCTGATTGATATATGTCTGTTTAAGTTGATTGATAAAGGCCATTATTTACTGTTTGGCCTTTTGTTTTCTGCGACAGTTATTGCTTATGTTATGTCGTGCGCAATCTGTATTGGCACGAATAACTTCATAGTATTGTATCTGCTGGTTACGCTTATGATGCAGATAATAATTCCCTATGCGCACATCTCCGTGCGTGCTATGGTAATTTTTGTCCTGTGGTTGTGTATGATCGCTCTCATTTTTATTACTCACTATACAGTGCCACTTTGGGACATCGGAACAGCCAATATCATACTTACTTTATTTAATATTCAATTGTCATTTATTGTAACTGTTATCCAGTTAACCATAGGGCAATTAATTTGGGGCACAATTATTAAATTTAACGAAAAAGAATTGGCAAAAAGCAAAGGTGAGGCCTACACTGATCCGCTAACCGGTCTTTTTAACCGCAGATACGCGCACAGTTTTTTTGAAAGGCTGAGAACTGATCGCTTTGAGCAGGCGCAGGTCTGGTGTGTCGCAATGCTGGATCTCGACGATTTTAAAGTGGTCAATGATACCTATGGTCACCAGGTTGGCGATGGTGTCTTGATATGGATTGGCAATTTTCTTACAACAAATCTGCGCAAAACAGATCTTGTGTTTCGCTGGGGTGGGGAAGAATTTTTAATTTTGCTTAAAAGCATCGATGTCTCTACCGCCTTTCGTACCCTGGACAAGCTACGCAGCAAAATCGAGTTGGATCATATTGAAACACCACATGGTGAGAACTTACAAGTCACTGTTACAATCGGCGTCTGTCAACTAGATGTTGATAATGTGGAGCAAAGTATAGATACATGCGATCGTCTTATGTATGAAGGAAAAGCTTCAGGAAAGAATATAGTGGTAATGTAAGTGTTTCGACAATAGATTCCATAAACAAAGGTTGCTCCGATATCTGCACAGTATTCCCGCCAGGTGCAGAAATGTCTCACTTTCAAGCCATTGGTAATCTATTTTACTGTGTTTTAACCGGCATTAGCCGGCGAATTGACGAACTGGCTTGAAAAGCAGCAAAAAACAGGCTAGGATTGCAATAAATAGGGTTAAGTTCTTTGCTTTAAAGGTTAAGTTCTTTGCTTTAAAGGTTTAAGTTCTTTGCTTTAAGGAGTTAAAGAACATGAAATATGATTTTGCTCTATCAATAATATATTATATTTGCGGCTGTTTTTATGCTTTTCTTTGTGCATATACAGTAGTTGCCAATGCAAAAAGCAAAATCAACAGGCTGTTTCTGGTCCTAACAAGTTCAATGGCTATTTGGTCATTTTCATATTCCCTGTCAAATTCAGCATCAACAGCGGAAGTAAGTGCTTTTTGGAGATCTTTCTCCGTTTTCGGTTGGGGAGTTTTTTACAGCATTTTACTCCACTTTGTACTGATTCTGACAAAAACTGAAAGTCGATTAAACAAGCGGATTATGCACTCCATGATATATTTGCCCGCTTTGATAAATATTATTCTGTTTGCACCCTTGGGATTGGTTGCGGAACAACAATATGAAATGGTACAGACCGATTTCGGCTGGGTCAACACTATCCCCCTCGATATTTGGGGAATTTGGTTTATCGTATACTATTCTGTATTTTTGCTTGCAAGCCTAATCTTGCTTGTTCGCTGGTGGAAAAATATTGAACCTCATACTCCTCTGAAGCGGCAGGCAACATATTTTTTAATATCCATACTGGTTCCCCTCATCTTGGGAGTAGCAACGGAAACTCTGCCTGATATCCTTGGGGAAAGCTCTTTGCCCCAATTAACTATTATATTTTTGATGATTCCCATGACAACATTGTATACCGCATCGAGAAAATTTGGGCTGCTTCTTAAAAGAAAGAGGTTAACACCTGTGTTGCGGGGAGCTGATAAATTATTGGACGATGGCCGATTGCGTTTGTTTGAAACAGTAACAGCTATATTTGTGATAGGTAGTACACTATCGTTTTTGATAGGATATTTTTGTCTGAAGAGGCCGTTAGAAAATGAACTTTTGTACGCTGCGGCGTTATTGTTGATTGGAATATTTATAAGGTTTTTACCGTTTATAACGAGCAATCATGCTATTCAAAATACCATATTTCTAATAATAAACACGCTAAGTTTGTTTTATATGATGAGGGTAAACGCTGATACGGGAGCGTTAACGATATGGGCAGTGTATATACTGTTTTTCCTGTACACCGTTGTTCTGAATAGTGATATCCATGCAATTCTCTTTTTGGCGGCAATCCTGATAATTCAAGTTGTTCTGGGGATAATTTACCCGGAAGTTTCCGTCACCGTAGATTGGAATCAGTATATCTTAAGAATATCTCTTATTGTACTTACTTTTATTGCTGTGCGATATCTGACGAATGAATATGCCTCAAAGATCGAAGGATATAAACAGTTCGCCAGAGAACAGGAAGTGCTGGAAAGGATCTCTTCCAGTTTTATTTCGGTTAATATTGAAAACGCCAAAGAGAAAACCGATGAGATGCTGGAAATGTCAGCCGATATACTTGGATTCAACCATGCCTATATCATCAAATTCGACGATGATTACGAAGACGCAACCATTCTCAATACCTGTGTGAAAAACGTTAAGAGCGCATCCTTTCCTTTTTACCCCGGTATGAAAGTTAAGACAGCGACTTTACCCATGGCTCAATCTCTGATTACTAAGGATGCAACCGTCACATATGGAGACTACGCAAACCTTGCTGCTGACGAAGCCGATAAACAAGATGATTTTTTTCTGACAAGGGGAATTAATTCTTTCTTTGCTCTGCCAATAGAAGTTAACAAAAAAGTAATAGGAATGATTATCATTGAATACTATGACTTAAGTGATATTAGTTACAGCGAAAGTCGATTGTACTTTTTAAAAATGATGGCAAATATCCTGGGTGACGCCAAGCAAAAGACACTATACGAAAGCATGCTCTATGATTACGCCTATTTTGATGAAATTACAAAACTGGCGAATGCCAACATGCTGATAAAGAGACTGGAACAAACCATACAAGACAGACAAGGCTCAGACAAAATAGCTGTACTGGATATTGAACTTGAGAACCTGAGGATGATCAATGATACCTTCGGTCATAATGTAGGCGAGCAGATAATGGCCGGATCCGCAGTAATACTCGAAAATTTGTTGGGCGGATGCTGTGATATCTCCCGTGCGGGTGAAGGAGAGTTTGTAGTTGTTCTGCCTGATGTAGAAGATATTGAGCAAATAGAAGATTGTGCGCATAGATTACTAAATGCCTTCTCTAATCCTGTATCAACGAGTATAGGAATCGAAGCCTTATTTGTAGTT
>JGI24707J26582_10000840_pt1 | contig 24557 bp, 16 predicted proteins | sample BioPla1DNA1_FD_26582 | JGI IMG/M metagenome (IMG submission 26582)
AAAAAAACGTCCGTTAACTCTGGAGTTCTTCCATCAGTTGAAAGATAAAGTTTAGGTGAAGAATCTTTATTATCCGAAACTGTAAAAGTTACGTTTTGAGCTGTTAAATATCTTCCTGATGGTGGATTTGCCACTACGACAGGGGGTGTTGTATCCTGATTTAATGTGTATTCCAAAACATAAACTGTGGACGTATTTCCTGCTTTATCAACAGCTATTGCCTTTATGATTGTATCTTTGTTTATTATAATATCTTCTTTGTATAAATCACTATTAATAGTTGGTTCTGACCCATCAGTAGTGTAATATATTTTGGGATTTATATCTGCATTATCCTTTGCAGTTAGACTTAAAATTAGGGTATCCTCTTCATATATTCCCGGCTTTGGGTTTGCAGTAATTATTGGTGGTGTTATATCTATTCTTGGATCTTTATCCGTCCAACTATTATTATAATAAAACCATTCTCCGGAAGTCCTTTTTAAATCTTCTGTTTGAGAACCATAACCATTGTTAAATATTAAGTTTGCTGCTTCTATTCCATCAAGAGTGTAACTATACCATCCATCCCCTTCAAGAGTCATATTTACTCCTGGCCAGTTAACTGAAGGCAATGCAGGTTCTGTAGCCCAATAATATATCTTTGCTGTATCCCAAGGGGATTTAAAAAATACCTTTATGTACTCATCTGATACTTCTATCTCTGTAATAGAAATTTTTTTGGTTGCTGTTAAGTCTTCGAATGTTGCTGTTAATGATAGTTCCCCTGCTTTTATTGCAGTTATTTTAGTTTCTTTACTAATTAAGTTTGCAATACTAGCCAAGGATGAATCATCAATAATCCAATTTACATCTTTTTGTACCCTCGTCCCATCATTATAAACTATTGTAGATGTTATTGTAATCGTATCCCCTACATCCATCATGGATACCCCATCAAGTTCAATTGAAACTGGCTTTATATCTTTTATCGGGTCCTCATAGAGTATTGTTCCATCTTTCTTAATCCAAATATCTTTAGTAGTTTCAAAATCTCGTCCATTGTTATCTAGCTTTTTATTCCATGTTCCATCATTAAATAAAAACTCTACTTTATCAGTACTTTTAATCTTTTTTGTATACCAATTTACCCTATAGTTCTCCATATCCCCAGGCGAACTTCTTAATACAGTAGTATCCCATGCCGGGGTTGATAAATCCCCATCATACCATATCCATATTTCATCCCAAAAATCTGGTTTTTCGATATTTATACTAATATCTCCTTTAGGCAAATCAGGATTATTCGAAGTTATTTTACCATCTTTATACCATATTTCAGATGTTATAGATATGCCTGGTTGATTTTGGCCTGGAATCTGTCTTCCCGCCCCATCATTAAAAATAACATTAGGAGCTTTCATAGAATCTATTCTGAATTCATACCAATTCCCCCCTGTAGAATTCATCGATTCCCCTGGCCAAGCCTGTGCTTCCCCACCATCATCATAATAATAAATATTAACTTTGCCCCAATCCGACGGCTTATAAAAATGTACCGTTGTGCCATTGGTTGTTGCAAATGCTTTTGGGGTATCATACTGGATTCCCCCCATAATTGTAACAAATGTAAGTATCAGCGTTACAATTATACTAAGCCTCCTCCTAAAACCTTCTTTCATAATACCTTCCTCCTATATTATATTTATTTTAGATAGTTAAATAAATATATTATATTATTTAACTATTTAAAACCCTTCCTTTTATTGTTAGGTTTTAACAAAAAATAGCTTAATATCTTTTATTTATATATTCTTATTGCCATATCATTATATAGTATATTTTTTAAACTTGCAACAATCATCACAATAAATCAAATTATCTACCTTGGATTTTTTATCCTAAAATCTATATTGTTATTATTAGCCTTTACAAATTAGTATAAATGGTTATATAATACATTAAGATATAAATTAAAATAGCATTGATGAAAGCTACGATTTATAAATTTCTTTAGAGAGCCGATGGCTGGTGTAAATCGGCGAAATAGTAAATCTTTCCACTTTCTGAGCTATGGGCATAAGCCTAAGATTAGTACCCTTTATCGTACTATAAAGTGGTCATTTTTATATGACAATTTGGGTGGCAACACGGATCCTTTCGTCCCATATTTATTGATGGGTTGGAGGGTTTTTTTATTGTTAAGAAATCCATACTATACAAGGAGTGAAATTATGTTAGATTTAAAATTCTTAAGGGAAAACCCAGAAATCGTAAAGCAAAACATTAAAAACAAGTTCCAAGATAGTAAATTACCCCTAGTGGATGAAGTTATCGCCCTAGACTTGGAGAACAGGGCTACCCAACAGGAAGCTGACGACCTAAGGGCACAAAGAAATAAAATTTCAAAACAAATTGGTGGTTTGATGGCTCAAGGAAAAAAAGGTGAAGCTGAAGAACTAAAAAGTCAAGTAGCAGCTAACTCAAAATATCTAACAGAATTAGAAGCTAAAGAAGGTGAATTAGCAGAAAAAATCAAAAACATAATGATGATCATACCAAATATAATCGATCCTAGCGTACCTATTGGAAAAGATGACAGTGAAAATGTAGAAGTACAGCGTTACGGTGAACCTATCGTGCCTAACTTCGAAATCCCTTACCATGTAGAAATCATAGAAAAACTCAATGGTATTGATTTGGACAGTGCTAGAAAGGTTGCTGGTAATGGTTTTTACTATCTTTTAGGGGATATTGCAAGGCTTCATTCTGCAGTTATTTCCTATGCAAGAGACTTTATGATTGATAGGGGCTTTACCTACTGCATCCCTCCTTTTATGATTCGCAGTGACGTAGTTACTGGTGTTATGAGCTTCGATGAAATGGAGGCAATGATGTATAAGATAGAAGGGGAAGACCTATTCCTAATTGGAACTAGTGAGCATTCGATGATAGGTAAATACATTGATACTATCGTTCAAGAAGATTCTCTGCCCCATACCTTAACTAGTTACTCACCTTGCTTTAGAAAAGAAAAAGGAGCCCATGGAATAGAGGAAAGAGGGGTATACCGTATCCATCAATTTGAAAAACAAGAAATGATAGTTGTATGTAAGCCTGAAGATAGTAATATGTGGTTTGATAAACTTTGGCAAAACACTGTGGATTTATTCCGCTCCCTTGATATTCCTGTAAGAACCTTAGAATGCTGTTCCGGTGATCTAGCAGACCTAAAGGTAAAGTCTGTAGATGTAGAAGCTTGGTCCCCAAGACAACAAAAGTATTTCGAGGTGGGAAGCTGTTCTAATCTAGGGGATGCCCAAGCCCGTCGCCTAAAAATTCGTGTTTTTGGAGAAGATGGCAGATATTTTGCTCATACCCTAAATAACACCGTAGTTGCTCCTCCAAGAATGCTCATAGCTTTTTTAGAAAACAATCTAAATGCCGATGGCTCTATAAACATTCCAACTGCCCTACAACCGTATATGGGTGGAAAAGACAAAATAAAATAGGGAACTTAAGTTCCCTATTTTTTATGATTAGTACCACCTAAATATTAGAAATCTATTTCTTTTAATATCTCATCTATTATATCTTGGAGCCTTTTTCGTCCTTTTTCTATCTTATATTTGTCTTTTTTATTAAGAATCTCATCAAATTTAGTAAGTTCGTATTCTAATTTCTTTCTAATATCCCCTATACTTTCTTCATAAAGCCTTTCTGCCTTTAATAATAAAAGCTTATTGGCTTCTTGTTCTCTTGGATGTATTTTAAGATATGATAATTCTTCCATCCTTTTTTCTATTTCATCATCTGTCATATCTACATTTTGACCTTTTATAATTGCCTTTTTAATTTCCCCCGTTGAAACAACCTTAATCTGGACTTCTAATATTGAGTTAATATCATAGGTATAGGTCACATCTATTCCTTCTTGCCCTGCTTTTGATTTAGGAACTTCTACGGTTATTTCTCCTATGGATAAATTATTAGATGCAAAGCGACTTTCCCCCTGGAGTACATTTATTCGGATTTTAGTTTGATTATTCCTTACGGTATATAGTCGTTCCGTTCTACTAGCCGGGATAACCGTATTTCTTTCTATAATCGGGCAAAAATAGCCTGATTCAAATCGCCCTTCTTCTATTTCCCTTACAACTTCTGTGCCTAGGGTAAAAGGACATACATCGGTTAAAACTACTTCCTTTATCGCTTCGTTTCTTTCCTTCATTGCCCCCTGAATGGCTGCCCCTAGGGCAACAGCTTCATCTGGATCTATGCTGACATTAGGAAGTACCCTAAATAGTTTACTAACGAGTTTATGGATTATTGGCAGTCTTGTCGCTCCTCCTATCATTATTACCTGATCTATATCCGAAAGCTTTAAATTAGCATCGGATAAACTTCTTTTAATAGGGTCTTTAATTCTTTCTAATAACTTCTCACATCTTTTTTCATACTTTTCTATATCTACCATCATATCTATAATTTCGTCATTAATCTTACAAGACATAATAGGATTCTTTTCTGTCCTAAACCTCTTTTTACACTTTTCTGACTGCTTTTTAATATGTACTAATGTCTTATGGTCTATTTCCTTAGGATCTATATTTTTTTCACTTAGGAACATATTCTCCAGTACCTCTGTAAAATCTTCTCCTCCAAGAAAATTATCTCCTGCTACAGCATGGACTTCTAATATGTTTTGAAAAAGTTCTAGAATTGATACATCAAAGGTTCCTCCCCCTAAATCAAAAACCAAGAACCTCATATCCCTATTGTTTTGATACAAACCGTAAGCTATTGCCGCTGCTGTAGGCTCACTAATAATCCGCTCTACCTTAAGACCGGCCAGTTCGCCAGCTCTTTTAGTTGCCTTCCTTCTAGCATTATTAAAGTATGCTGGAACACTGATTACTGCTTCTGTTACCTCTTGACCTAAAAAAACTTCTGCATCCTCTTTAAGTGAACGAAGAATAAATGAAGATAGTTCCTCGGCGGAAAACATCTTATCCTTCAACTGAAACTCCTTTTTACTTCCCATATCCCTTTTAAAAATATAAGCACTTCTATCAGGACATAAAAGCCTTCTTTCTTTAGCTGTTTCTCCTACATAAATCTGCCCATCTTCATCCATGCTAACTACCGATGGTGTAAGGTTCTTCCCTAATCGATTAGGGATTATTTTAGGTCCATTTTCCGTAAAATATGCTACCAAGCTATTAGTTGTTCCCAAGTCAATGCCTATAATCATACCTAATTCTCTCCTATTTTTTGTTTCAGTTCTCTTATTTTTATTAATGCATCCGAATTATTTGGATAAACTTCTAATGATTTTTTATATTTTTCTAAAGCTCCTTTGTAATCGCTTTCCATTTCTAGTAACATTCCCTCTACTTCTAGGTATTCAATACAAATATGAAAAGAACAAGTTCTACAATTATAACTCTCTTTCATAAAATTCATATAATATTTTGTCTTTTCATAATCACCAGTGCTATAATTACATTTTGCAATGCAATATATCCTTGCTTTACGGTATCCTAAATCACCTAACCAATTTTCTATGCCGCCATATTTTCTCCTTATATAATTATATAATTCACTCTTATAGTGTATACCTTCTTTTTGTCTTCCTAACGCCTTTAGGACATCTAATATATCTCCTAGTAGCCCCTCCATACCCCTATAAGATTCACCTTCATACCTTAGAGCAACCTTATAAGCCTTCTTATAATATTTTAGAGCCTCCCTATTATCTCCTTTTATTAAACGCATGTACGTTCCCATATGACTATAGGGTTGACTTTTATTCTTGTATTTTTTTATAGCTTTTTGGTAGTATATTAAAGCCTCTTTTTCGTCTCCGGAATAACAATAAATCTGCCCAACATTTAGTAGATAGTCCATTTCCCAACCTTTCACAAGCTCTAGGACCCTTTTATACTGTTCTATAGCCTCATCCCATCTGCCCATCTGCCCATATAAGTCTGCTAATTTTTCAATAGCTTTTTTGGGGGATTCGGCTTTTTGAATTAACACCTCATAAGTTTTAATAGCCTTTTCATATTCCCCTGTTATTTTATAGTAATCTGCTATATTCCAGTAAGGAGTCAAATCATCCTTTTGATGTGTTATTGCAAGTTTGTAATACTTATGGGCTTCTTGTAGATTACCTAGGATTTTATTAACAAGTCCCACATTATTGTATACATATACCTCTTCATATTTTAATGCTTCATTAAAGGCTTCTAATGCTTTATCTAGATCATATCCATCCATATAGAGCCGCCCTAATTCATTATAATAATAACAATCAGGTTTTATTTGTACTTGCCGTTTGCCATACTCTACTGCCATTTGATAATATTCTTTCCTATAACTCCTTCTATAACGGTTTTTGTATATAATCATGAGCCTATAATAAACGTATTCATATTCCGAATCAACCTTAATAACCTTCAAATAATTATCAAGGGCTTCGTCTTCTTTATCCAATCTTTCATAACAAAGTCCTGTTATATAATAGGCATAATTATAGCTTGGGTATCTTTGTATAAACTCCTTATATATATCAATTACTTCTTCATACTTCTCCATATCATAAAGTATATTACCCTTTAACTCTAAACTACCATCAGTTTTATTAAGACTTAGTTTATCTCCTATGGCCTTTAGGGCAAGTTCATTTTCCCTCATATTATAGTAACAAAGAGCTAATTCATGAAGAATTAACGATATATCTTCTATATCTCCGTGTTCTTCTTGTACTTCAATATATAGATTTTTAATCTCTTTTGCTACTTTTTTTCTTTCCTCATAATCCTTTGCAAGGGATCTTTTTATTCTCAATTCCTGAAATGCTAAATCATTGCTTTCTATCTTAGCTGCCTTTGCACGTTCAATAACTCCCGACGCCTCTTTATATTGTTCAAATATTATAAAAACCTTAGCTGCCAGTACATATGGCTTTTGGTATCCCCCATATATCTCTATGGCCCTGTAATAATCATCAATAACTTCCTGCCCCATTTTTAGATTGTAGTAAGCCTCTTGTCTATATATATAGGCAGGAAAATACCTATCGCTTATTTTTAAGATTTCATCACAAACATCAATACAAGTTTTAAAATCTTCCAGTTTTAAGAGGGTATGGGTTTTTTCTGACATATATTTAAGTAGGTCATTTCCCCCATCTTCTGCCTTGATAGCTAAATCAATATATTTCAATCTCTTCTTTAGAGTATCCTTATCTTTTTCCTGTCCCTCTAAACCATAATAACATCTTGATAAAAGATAATATGCTAATGGCAATTTCCTTAGTTTATTTCTAGTTTCTTTTGTTCCATCGTCTTCTAGTTTAATGATTTCCTTTAACCATATATTAATGGAGGGTAGAGCCTCTTTATATTTTTCCACAGCCATATAGTTACGAGAAATCAAATTATAATATTCATAATAAATGTTATCATCTAATGTAATGTCTTCTATTAAAGATATAGAATCCTCATACAAACCATTTTGATATAAACACCATCCTAATTCTAGCTTATACTTTTTATTTTCCGGATCCTTTTCTATTCTTTCTTTATATATTTTCATTAAGGCTTCGTTCACCTGCTGTAACCCTTCAATTAAGCTTTCATTATAGCTATCTAATTCTAATAATTCTATGTACCCGTCTTTTGCTCTTTCATATTCTCCTATTTTATAATAATAAGAACAAATATTTTTTTTAGCTCCAAAATGATTGGGATCTATTTCTAAGATTCCCTCACATTCCTTATAAGCCTTTTCTAATTCCCCTCTTTCAAGACTCTCTAAAGAAAGATAATACAAAATATACAAATCCTCATAATTTTTAGCCCGGAGGTTTTCTGAGATTTCCATGGCCTTTTCATAATCCTGTTGCTCTAGCCAATAACGCATTTTTTCTATATCAAAATAGGGATGTGAAATATTCATTTTTTGAATTTTTTCTATTTGTTCTTGTACCTTTTGTATTTTATCGTATTCCTTATTATCGTTAATACTTCTTAGGAATAAATATTCATTTATAAATTCATCTATATCTGCTTCATCATTTCCTTCAAACAAAGTATAGTCTATCCATCCTTTGCTTTCTGGAGTTTCCATAACAAAGTTAACGAAGTTTGCCGGAAATTTTTCATATAATTCTTCCTTTATATCTACAAGTTCAAATTTTTCTTCTATGATCTGCCATATTTCAACTGGTAAACGATAATGTTCCATCAAAAATACTAAAAAAGCCTCCCTAACTTCATTAGCCGTATCAAATTCGTTACATATTTCATCTTCAAAAAGTTCTTTCCAAGAATCTATATTAATTCTTGTAGATAATTTATTATAAGTATGCTCAACTTTTTGTATCCACCGATTAATAGGTGTATCTAATATTTCCTCTTCTTGAATATTTATTAATCTGATAGCTTCTTCATAGGCTTCTCTAAGGACTTTAAAACCTTGTGGATTATCTTCGGGATTGACTCCTACCAGCTTTTTTCGATAGGCATTTTTTATTATATTGCTATCTTTGGTTTCGGATATGTTCAAAATTTTAAAAATCTCTTTTTTATTCATTTTTTCACCCCGTTTTTAATTTTCACAAAGCTACGTCATTAAATTATATCACATTTGGATAAATTTTGAATACACTCCTTAGAAAACCTTTCATATTATTATATTTTTAATTTAAATCCTTAAAAAAATGAATTTCCCCTTTACTTTTTGATAATCTGTGCTATAATGAATTTAAGGAAGAAGCAAATTTTCTTCCCACATACCCTATTCACTCATTACCGTTTTATCAAGTATTTGGTATTCAGTAGTTAGTTATGAAGTTAGGGTTTTTTTATTAGTTAAATTCGTGTTATGAAATTTCTTTTTGACTTTCTTATCAGATTTTTGTCAAGTTTTTGTGTTAAATTATTACCTTTTTAAACTCCAAAACTATTAAATATTTGTTATTTGTTTTTTGTTAATTTTATTAATAAGTATTAAACGTTATGTTTTTCACTTGGAAGGAATGAATAGTAATCAAATTGTGTACAATATTAAATGAATAGGGTATGGTAAATAGCCGATTGTTGCTTTTTAGACAATCGGCTTTTTGTTATCTATTTTAAGTACCACAAAAGGTTCTATAGGAGCAATTTTTTGTATCAGGTATTATGGAATACTCTGTTTGCTCTAAGGAATGGGCATAAGGATCTGATAAAGCCTTAAGTAATTTATTCATTACATCATAATTCTCATCTTGTGCTGCATCTAAAGCCTCTTCTACCCTATGATTACGCGGAATTATCGCAGGGTTACTATTTTTCATCAACTGATGCACTTTCTCTTTCGATTGCTCCTGCCTTTTTAATCTAGCCTGCCAACGTTGATACCACTGGATAAATTCTATGGTATCAACTAGACTAAGATCATATTTCTTATTAAAAGTTAATGCAAGAAATGTATTGGTATAATCTGATTTGTGTTTATGCATTAAATTTAAAAAATCTTTAACTAAAGTTTCATCTTCTGATTCTTTATTAAATATTCCTAACTTTGCCCTCATTCCAGTAATCAGATTTTGATGGTATAGCTTATTAAAATTATAAATTTCATCTTCTGCTATCTTTATGGCCTTATCCTCGTTATCATGAAGTAAGGGCAATAGGGTTTCTGCAAATCTAGCAAGATTCCATGCAGCAATATCGGGTTGTTTGCCATATGCATAGCGACCGCGGGTATCAATAGAACTAAAGACAGTATCTGGGTTGTAAATATCTATAAAGGCACAGGGACCGTAATCAATGGTTTCACCACTTATAGCCATGTTGTCCGTATTCATCACTCCATGGACAAAACCTACTAGCATCCATTTAGCTATTAAGGAAGCCTGTCGTTTTATTACTTCTCTAAGTAATAAAAGATACGGTTCATCACTAGATAATATATCTTTATAATGCCTGTTTAAGGTATAGTCAGCAAGATGCTTAACATCTCTTATACCTAGAAGTCTTGAAGCATATTGAAATGTGCCGACTCTTATGTGACTAGAAGCAACCCGTGTTAAAATTGCTCCGGGTAGATTTGTTTCCCTATATACCTTTTCACCGGTTATTACTACAGCCAAACTCCGAGTAGTAGGTATACCAAGGCCATACATTGCTTCACTAATTATAAATTCTCTTAGCATAGGTCCAAGAACCGCTCGCCCATCACCTCTCCTAGAATAGGGGGTCCTCCCAGAACCCTTTAGCTGAATATCGAATCTCTCCCCTTGAGGAGTTATCTGTTCACCGATTAGTATAGCTCTTCCGTCCCCTAACATAGTAAAGTATCCAAATTGATGCCCCCCATAGGCTTCTGCTAAGGGCAATGCTCCTTTGGGGATTTCATTGCCAGCAAATACTTCTGCCCCATATCTGCTTTTTAGTTCCATAGAATTTAGACCAAGAAAATCTGCCAAAGAATCATTAAAAACTATTAGTTTAGGATCGGAAACCGGAGTCGGATCTACAATTGTAAAAAATGATTTGGGGAGATTAGAATAACTATTATCAAAATTCCATCCCGTTTGAATTACTGTACTAGTTCCCATTATATTATTTTCTCCTGTTCTTTATATTATGAAAAACTACTTAACAATTATAAAGTTCTACATTTTTCTTATAATACTATATATTAGTGTCTACCTGTATAGGTTTATTATGCATATACAAATTCCTAAAATTTATAACTAAAACTATATATAATTTAACAAATTACTATTATAATATAAACTATAGGAAAATATATAATCCCTGATAAGCTATAGTACTAAGATTATAATTGAAANTTTTTTTAATAACTTTATCAGAGTTATCCTATGCTAATAACGAATCATGCAAATGTCGTATAAAGGAGTGATTTAATATGTCAAGTATTTTTTTAAGATTTCCTAAAGGGAGAACAAAGGCATTAACCTTAAGCTATGATGATGGAGTTGAGCAAGATATCAAGCTTGTTGAAATTATGAAGAATTATGGACTAAAGGGTACTTTTAATTTAAATAGTGGTCTATATGCAAAAGAAGGAACAACTTATCCCAAGGGACATATTCATCGTAGGATGACCAAAGAGCAGATTACAAAAACTTTCAAAGNCACCAATCTAGAAATCGCAGTTCATGCGTTAACCCATCCTTTTCTCGAACAATTGCCCTCTAATATGGTTATTAATGAAATAATAAAGGATAGAGAAAATCTTGAGGAACAATTTAGCACAATTGTTCGTGGTATGGCATACCCCTTTGGTACATATAGTGATGATATAGTAGCAGCCCTTAAGATATGTGGCATTGCATATGCTAGGACCGTTATTTCAACTAATGATTTTAGAATTCCCAAAGATTGGTTGAGACTTACTGCAACCTGTCATCATAATTCTACGCAATTCCAGAACCTTACAAGTAAATTTATTGAGGATAAGATAAATCAAGAACCCTACTTATTTTATCTATGGGGGCATAGTTATGAGTTCGAAGAAGATAATAACTGGAATCTGATTGAGGATTTTGCCAAACATATAGGTAATAGGGAGGATATCTGGTATGGAACAAATATTGAGATATATGATTATATCAATGCCTATAATCGATTGATATTTAGTGTTGATGGTAAAATGGTAAAAAACCCTTCCAGTATTCCTATTTGGTTTCAATATGATAATGAAATTATTGAAGTTCAGGCGGGAGAAATGATAAAAATAGTTTGACATATGAAATTTTATTGGAAAAAACCCGATCATTTTAGAATTGTATATTTACCCGAAAAAAACAACTCCAAAAAGCGACCACTGAATTAGCTCACTTTATGTCCTACTGTATACAAAAATAACTTAATTTAATATATATATAATTGGAGTTCTACTGAATCACATCATCCAAGGTTCCAAACGTATATCCCATCTCCTTCCACTTTTCAAGAAGTTCATCCAAAATTTCTGAGTTTGTCTTGGATGTGCTATGAAGAAGAACTATTGCCCCAGGGTGGATTCTACCTAGGAGCTTTTTAAATGCTTCTTCCTTAGAGGGCTGCTTGTCATTGTACCAATCCACATAGGCAAGGCTCCAAAAGAAGGTCTTATACCCTAATTCATCTGCCATTTTCAAATTACTTACACTATATTTTCCTTGGGGCGGTCTATAGTATTTTACCATCTTTTGTCCTGTCGCCCCCTCAAACGCCTTTTCTAATTCTTCAAGTTCTTTACAAAAAGCTTCTTTCGTGGATATTCGAGACATATTAGGATGAGAATAAGTATGATTAGCCACATGATGCCCCTCTTCGACCATTCGTTTTACTAAGTCAGGGCTGGTTTTAATATAGTTGCCAACGAGAAAAAAACTAGCAGGAACATTATGTTTTTTTAATGCATCTAGTATAGTGGAAGTGTAGCCATTTTCATATCCCGCATCAAAAGTTAAATATATAATCTTTTCGCCGGTATCCCCTATATAATAAGCATTATATTTTTTTAGTTCTTCTGCTGTTGCATTGGCTGTTGGCGGCTGCCCTGCTGTAGAAAACCCAAGACCCCAGTTTTCTTCATAAGACGTACTTATGGCCTCCTTTGCAGAGGAATCTGTAAGCATTGCAACTCTGCTCCCAAAAAAATACGCAAACACAAATAAAAACAAAATCCCGATTTCCTTCTTATACTTTATATTTCCCATAGCGTACTCCTTTTAACATTTTTACTATAATATATTCTAAGGAGCCGCTTATAATACATATACACAATATTTATATGGTGTCCATGCACATTTTCTTATACCTTCCTCCTAAAGCAATTAACTTTTCGTGATTACCCTTTTCTAATACTTTGCCATCATCTATAACCATTATGGTATCGGCATCTCTTATGGTACTAAGTCTATGAGCTATAATAAAACTAGTTTTCCCCTTTTTAAGTTTTAACATGGCCTTTTGAATATTTTTTTCCGTTCTGGTATCTACATTGCTGGTTGCCTCATCTAAAACCAGTATTGAGTTATTACTTAATATAGCCCTAGTGATTGCAAGTAGTTGTCTTTCCCCTTGGCTTAGATTTCTGCCGCTTTCTATAATAATCGTATCATATCCCTTAGGAAGATTTTTTATAAAATTATGGGCTCCCGACATTTTAGCTGCCTTGATTACTTCTTCATCAGTAGCTTCCGTATTTCCATATTTGATGTTATTTTTTATTGTTTCTGAGAAAAGATAGGTGTCTTGCAAAACAACACCAAAACTTTTTCGAAGGCTCTCCCTAGTATATTTTTTAATATCCTTACCGTCTATTTCTATACTTCCTTTGGATACCTCATAAAATCTTGTAATCAAATTAATAATTGTAGTTTTCCCTGCTCCTGTAGATCCAACTAGGGCCACTGTTTCTCCTGCCTTAACATCAAAACTTACATCCTTTAAAATATAATTTCCTTCATTATAGCCAAAACTAACATTCTTAAAACTAACATCCCCCTTTGGATTTTGTAAAATCTCCGCCTGAGGACTATCTTTTTCCTCTTCTTCTTCATCCAGTATTTCGAAGACCCTCTCAGCCCCTGCTATGGCGGTCTGTAAAGTGTTATATATATTTGACAAGGTAATAAGCGGTCTTGTAAATTGTTTGGAATAGCTTATAAAACTTGCAATAATACCTAAGGTTATTGCTGATTTTACAGCTAAATAACCCCCGACATAAGAAACTGCTGCAAATCCTATATTACTTATAACATTCATAAGTGGCATCAAAAATCCACTCCAAATTTGAGCTTTTGTTCCTGCTCTAAGAAGCCTTTCATTAAGCCTTTGAAACTCATCTATTATTTCATTTTCCCTATTAAAGGCCTTAACTTCATGAATTCCTGAAATAGATTCTTCGATTACCCCATTTAGATTTCCCAATTCCTCTTGTTGTTGTCTAAAAAGTGGTTTTGTCCTATCAGTTATGGTTCTAGTTAAAATAAACATTAGGGGAATAGGTACAAGCCCTGCAAGGGTTAATATGGGACTTAATATTAACATCATCACAAAAGCCCCAACTATCATAATAACCCCTGATATAAACTGAGTCATGGATGAGGCAATGGTATCACTAATATTATCGATATCATTGGCTAAACGACTCATTAATTCCCCATGGGAATGGGTATCAAAAAAACCTAAAGGTAGTTTTTGAAGCTTTTCGAATAAGCTTTTTCTTAGATAATAGATAACCCTTTGGGATACTCTTGCCATCATAAATCCCTGCATAAAGGTAATTACAGCATCTAGTAGATATACTATAAGTAAAAGTATCCCAACTACAATCAATGCTGATTTATCAAAATCTATCGTACTGCTTATAACATCAATACCCTTGCCTATATAATAAGGAGCCAAAAGCCCCATTAATGCACTTATAATTGTTAATATAAATATAATACCTAAACCTACTTTTTCTTTTTTGAAATAATCCCAAAGTCTTAGAAGGGTCCCTTTTATATTTTTGGCTTTTACAACTTCTCTACCCAGGAGGCCTAATCCACCAGGCCTATATCTTTCCGTTGTTTCCTTAGGCATTGGGCTTTTTATGTCTTTATCTTTCATGATACTGTCGCCGTCCTTCCAATTTGTGAATCATAAATATCCTGATATACTTTACAGGATTCTATTAACTCCTCGTGATTCCCTTTTCCCACAACCTCACCATTTTCTAAGACTAATATTTGGTCTGCCCCCATTATGGATTGTATTCTTTGGGCAATAATTATAGTTGTCATATCCTTTGAAAAATCCCCAATACCTTTTCTTATTTTAGCCTCTGTAGTTACATCAACAGCACTGGTAGAATCGTCTAAGATCAGTATTTTAGGTCTTTTTATGATTGCGCGGGCAATAGAAATTCTTTGTTTTTGTCCCCCGGATAGGTTTACGCCTCCTTGTCCTAAATAAGTATCGTAACCACCTTTGAAACTATCTATAAAGTCATGTGCTTGGGCAATCTTTGCTGCATTTTTTATTTCATCCATACTTGCATCTTTTTTACCCCAAAGAATATTTTCTTTAATAGTTCCACTAAATAGCAATGCCTTTTGGGATACGATAGCAACCTGATTGCGAATTAGTTTTGGATTAATATGACTTATATCTTGTCCATCTATTTTGATACTACCTTTTATATAATCATAATATCCCATTATAAGATGTACCAAGGTTGTTTTACCTGAACCTGTAGATCCAATTATCCCTAAGGTTTCCCCTGGCATACAGGTAAAAGAAATGTCATTTAAAACATTGGACTCCGTGTTTTTTGAATAACTGGCATGAACATTGATAAAATCAATTCTTCCCTTTTCTATCTTCCAATTATCTTTTTGATTATCATAAGTTATAGTGTCTTCTGTATCTAGAACATCCTCAATCCTCTCTAGGGATGTCATTGTCCTTACTAAAGTAGTAATAATATTAGAAATCATAATTAAAGAGGTTAATATTTGTATCATATAATTTACGATAGCAATAATCTTGCCTACTTGTAGATTTCCTTTATTAATTTCCATACCCCCTAGCCATAAAATAAATACAATTCCCAAATTTACAACTAAGGTTATCAGAGGTAAGAAGATTGCAACTAATTCCATAGACTGTTTTGATGTTTCTTGCAATCTTAGATTTACTTCATCAAAGCTTTCTTTTTCATAATCAAATTGATTATAGGCCTTAACTACCCGAACCCCTTGTAAGTATTCCCTCATTTTGATATTTACCTTGTCCAGTGCCCTTTGTACCCTTGCAAAAAAGGGATATGCTTTTTTTAGATTCAAGTACATAAGAAAACTGATAATGGGTATTAAAATAACTATAATAAATGCCATCTTCGGACTAAGTACAAAAGTCATAATTATGCTGCCTATAAAAAGCAATGGGGCCTTTACGAATATCCTCATAATCCCCATGACAAAATTTTGAACCTGAGTAACATCATTAGTAAGTCTTGTAATCAAAGAACCTGTATCAAAGTTATCAATGTCTTTTAAAGATAAAGACTGAACTTTTGTAAATAACCAAAGTCTGAGGGAAGCACCAACCTTTTGGGATATAGTAGTAGCCAATATACTTCTTGCAATTGCCATTATGGCCCCTGCTCCCGTTATTCCCAGCATGATAAATCCTGTTTTCATTATATAATCTAAGTCCTTAGCAGCAACCCCAATATCTACTATCCGTGACATAAATGTGGGCTGTAATAAATCTATAAAAGTCTCCAGACTTAAACAAATTATAGCTGCTAAAAAAGGTATATAATATTGCTTTAAATATTTAAGTAATATCTTCATAATGTATCATCCTTGTAAATATGATTATAATTTAGTATTTCACTTTTTATAAATTATAACATAAAGACTAAAACTTTTTTATACCATGTTTATATTAATTTTAAAATACATAAAAAAATAACTGTAATGCCAGGTAGGCATTGCAGTTATTCCTAAAGTTGCTGAATGATGCTGTATTCTAACCATTTTGCTGAATGACTATTTTTAATCCTTCGTAAATTCGAAGTACATACAAGCAGCTTTCCTTCCTCGATTGTTAACTCATAGATGATTCCTAATTTGTGGTTTCTCTCAAAATTGTCTACAACCCATACTATAGGTTCAACATTTTCCCCATCCAGTATCATGGCCCTTGAGTTGGTGATAATGTCATACCATTGGGGGGTTGTATGACTTTCTGTAGGAAAATTGTTAAAAATAGGATGATTGTTTTGGATACAAAGCCCAAGGGTTCCTACAGGTACAGGTTTACCCATGCTCTTTGAAATGGACTTGAACATAGGATAACACCAAAAGTCTGTACAATATGTGCCCTCAATAGAATTCATATCATCTAGGTCTTGTGGATAATAAAGAACCTTCTTACCTTCTTTGAGACTTTTTCTTGCTTCCTCAATACTTTCGGTTATAATTATATCTTCATCCCTATTAGAAGGTATATCTTGAGGGTAAATCCATATATCATAAGCATTTTTTATATCTGCTTCAGATATTTTTATAGTTAGAGTTAATTTCTTTGGCTCTAAAACCTTGGGAAGTTTAATTTTAAAATCAGTTAATTTATGCATCCCGGAAAAATATTGATTTCTTATTGTTTTTTCTTTAGAGATGAGGATATGTTCTCCTTCTGAAATATTAAATTCAATCTTAGGATTAATAATGGCTTTTGGATTAAAGCATGCTAGTTTTATGGGCATTATAAGCATTTCTTCTGAAGTAAAAATAAACTTATTAAGTTCTCCAAGTATCACCTTATCATAACAAAACTGTCTCCACTCTTTAGAAGATATAAGCCCTTTACTTTCCATAAATGCATCTAAAATACCTACTAATGCCGTTCCCTGACCCGAAAAATCTTGTAAATCTAAAATCTGATATCCCGCTAGCTCATTGCTTCTTAGAGCTGTTTCTAGCTCTAATTTATAACACTCTACTGCCAATTTACCCGAAGCCTTAAAAAACTCATCTGCCATATGAAGCATATTTTTTTCTTCTAATCTATTTTTAAATATTTCAAAGTTCCTTGGTTTCAATACCCCTAAATATTTATTCACTTCTGAGAAATCTGGATACATAGCATATTGTCCGATTTCATGGGAAACTACAGGAACTTCTGGTATTATTTCTCCAGAGCTATCCATCTTAACCGTTTTTGTACTGGTTCCATACTGAATAGTAATATTACCACCCTTGGTTTCCCCTTCCGATATATTGCTGGGTCGTATGATTTCATCATAGTTATAACTTGTATTAGGTGCCATAGTTTGTATATGCCCTTGAGGTGCATCACACATAGCATAAGAGCCTCTAAATAGCCTATCTCTAGAAAAACGCACGCCACAAAAGAAATCTTCGTTCTCTAAGATACAAGGCATAAATTGAAAGTTATTTGAACCCTGAGTATATAGATGCCTATTATCGTATTTTCTATAATCCCCGAGAATTTGATTAATACGGTTTTTACTTCCCCATAATTCATTCCCCATGGACATCATAACAAATGAAGGATGATTGCCAAATTCATCTAAAATACGAAAACCCTCTTCTATAAGATATTTTTGTCCGGTTTCATCATGGTTTTCTTCCCCCTCTTGGGTTACTATCCCCCAAAATGGGAGTTCTGGCTCCATATACATTCCCAATATATCAGCTGCAATAAAAGCTGCCCTTGGGGGACAACAGGTATGAAAACGGTAGTGATTTATACCATATTCTTTAGCCATTTTAAGAATCTTTATCCATTCTTCCACATCTGTAGGAGCATAGCCGGTTAGAGGGAAAATAAGCCCGTCATGCTTTCCCCTTAAGAAGGTTCTCATGCCGTTGATTTCAAAATACTTTCCTTTCGCTTTAAATTCTCTTAGCCCAAAGCTAAATCTATACTCATCCTCAGTCTCATTGTTTTGTTTTAATTTTAATATTAAATCATATAATTGGGGGTTATGTTCACTCCAGGTTTGAGCTCTTTTATCAAGGTAATATGTAAAAGTATTTTCTCCTTCTAAAAGTTCATAATTAGATTTTGAAAAAGCTTTTTGATTACACGATGTCCATGCTATCATATCAGCCTTTTCGCTTCCATTTAGAGTTAACTTTACTTCAATTGAATTTTGTGCCACATTAGGATATATTCTTACTTTGCTTAAATAAGCTTTATTTAATTCTTCAATATATATCTCTCCGGTTATCCCATTCCAATTTGTCTGAGTATCAGGAGAGGTCATATGCCCCCCCTTTATCAAATAGGAAGTATTATCAACCATAATCGTAATCTTGGATTTGTTACTTATATAGGGGGTAATGCGATATCTATGGGATGTACAAAGGCTATCATTACTTCCGATATAGTTTTCATCTATCCAAAGGTGAGAAATCCTTGTTCTCTCCAATATTAGAAAAAACTCTTTTTCCTTCGTGTCTTCAAATTCTACATCCTTTGAGTACCAAGTATATCCTTCAAAATAATAAGGGTCTGTGAGAAAACCCACATTCATTTTGTCAGAATAGCTTCCTTTTTTTGATTCCGATACGGTGGTTGGTAAATCAATTGTATCTTCAAAGGATTTTTTATAATATTTCTTATCCAGCCCCATTTTCTCACTATCCAGACAAAAGTTCCAAGTTCCCTTTAAATCTATTTTTCCCATATAATCCCCCTTTTCTTATCCTTTATTATATAATCTATTTAATTGTCTGAAAATATATAAATTTATCTTATAATATCTAATACTATTTTTCAACTGCTAAATTAGTGATCCTATCTATGTATTATTATTGGTGTTATCTAAAAAAGCCCCTGAATTCTTCAAGAATTCAGGAGCCTACAAATCCATTAACCCATCTAAATCTAATATTTTGATTTTTTTATACCCTATCTGTTTAATATACCCCTCCTTTTCAAATTCAGTTAATTTCCTGCTTAACGTTTCAGGTGTTGTTCCTAGATAAGATGCCAAATCCTTTCTAGCCATGGGTAATGATATTTCCATTCTCCCACCTTCATCTTCCACACGTTCAGATAAAAAAAGAGCTATTCTCGTCTCAACCTTTTCGGTGGCAAAACGGGTTACCTGTTTTTCTGATTTTTCTAGTCTCTTCGAAAACTCAGATAAAATCATTAAAGAGATAGAAGGAAATTCCATCAAAAACCTTTGTAAGGCTTCCCGGGTAATCATACAAATATCACTATCTTCCATGGCCTCTGCATAGGATTCATGAATAGACTCATTAAATAATGCCAGTTCCCCTGTGAAATCCCCTGGACCTAAAATACGCACCAGTTGTTCTTTTCCTGATTCGGATAATCGGTATATTTTTACCTTTCCATCACTTACAATATGTAGGGAGTCTGAAACATCCCCTGCACGATAAATCATTTCCCCTTTCTTGTATGAAGTGGATTTTGTAGATTTCATGATTTCATGTATTTGACAATCTTCTAAATGATTGAAAATCGGAACCAATGAGATACATGCCCTATGTGGAGTACAAGTATGAATCTTTTTATCCATTTCCTTTCTCCTTGTCTACAGTTGTTATATTTTTAGTGCCAATAATCTAGTCAATTTAGATTTATTCTCCACATATATCATGATGTTCATGTTCATGGCAAATAGAGCCTGTTGTTTTTAGGTGACCTTTAAGATATGCTTCTGCTGCTGCTTTGGCATCGCCTTTTACCCCCACATAAACATCTATTCCTTTTTCATTAAAAATATCTACGGCTCCTCCACCCATGCCACCTGAAATAATTACATTAACCCCTTTATCATTTAGGAAATTAGGAAGAAATCCTGGCTTATGTCCTGGATTAGGGATAGATTCAACGCTTATAATCTTTCCATCTTCCCCCTCAAAAATATTAAAATTTTCACAATGACCAAAATGTTCTGTTATCCTATTCCCTTCACTTGCTACTGCAATTTTAATCATTTCTTATACCTCCATTTTATATTTTAAATATATCTATAATCTTAGCATGAATTTTCCTTACCGCTACTCCCGATGCGCACTCTATATCTACTATGGTACTACCATTGTTTATGACTTTTACCGCTTCCGAATCAAAAGGTATTTTCCCTACAAAAGGTATTCCCTTTTTCTCGCAAAACCCTTGAATATTCCTAGTATTTCTAAGATTAGTATCATATTTATTTATACATACCCCTATCTTCGTACCAAATCCTTGGGCAGTTTTTATTATCCGTTCCATATCACTAATTCCTGATATAGAAGGTTCGGCTACGATTAAAACCATATCCACCCCACTAAGGGAGGCTATTACGGGACAACCTATACCCGGGGAACCATCAATAATTGCAAAATTTTCATCCCCTGCTGCCGATTTCATTTGTTTTTTTACTTCCGTTACAAGCATCCCGGAGGTACCGCTACCCATTTTAAGTTGTGCTGTCGAAAAAACCTCCTCTTTATCTTTATATAGCATGAGTTCCCCATCTATAGTAGGCTCTAAGGATATGGCCCCTCTAGGACAGACAAGTCCACAAACCCCACATCCTTCACAGGCATATAAATCCACAGTGTATATTTTTTTCAATGAGATAGCATCAAATCTACAACTTTGTATACAGTTACCACATTTGATGCATAATTTAGGGTTTATTTTTGCTTTTGGTAAACCATAGTAATGATTTTTTATAGGCTTAGTATTTTGCCTTGTTATAAGATGAAGATTCGGTGCATCCACATCACAATCTCCGTAAGCCTTAGCATTAAAAAGCTTTATTAATGCACTGGCTATTGTAGTTTTCCCAGTGCCACCTTTGCCACTAAGAATTAGAAGCTGCTTCATTTTGCACCTCGCTTTTTATCATTTCTAGTAAGGAAGAAAAAATAAATTTATATTTTTCATTTTCTCTAACTACAATATTACCGCTAGAGTTCATCCTTCCTAGCTCATCATCAAAAGGTATTCTGCCTAATATCTTAATGTTTCTTTCTAAACAAAACTTTTCTGCCGGATTTTCACCTTTCAAACATTTATTAAGTACCACCCCAAAGGGCTTATTAAATAATTGCACTAACTCAAATACCATATTAAGGTTATGAACCCCAAATAGGGTTGGTTCAGCCACTAAGATGCAATAGTCTACGTCTTTAATACTTTCCATCACAATACAAGCACTCCCAGGGGGACAGTCAATAATAGTTAGTTTATTTGGATCTTTTTTGTTTTTTTCTAAGAGCTTATTAATGATTGGCACTCCCGATGCTTCCCCTATGTTCATTGTTCCAGTATGTACAACTACCTGCCTGGAAACTCCCTTTTGTATTTTTCCAATAACCTTATCCTTTTCAGTTAATGCTTTCGTAGGACAAACTATTAGACATCCGCCACAGGAGTGACAAATCTCTTCAAAAACAATAAGGTTTTTCCCCGTATAAGCAAGGGCATTGAACTTACAGAACTCAACACATTTCCTACATCCATCACAAAGCTCATACTCAACAGTTGGAATTTTGACGTATATCTTTTCTTCCTTAATATCTTGTGGTCTAAAAAATAAATGCCCATTAGGTTCTTCTACATCACAGTCCACATAAATAGATTCCCCTGCTGTGGCGGCCAAATTAACTGATACTAATGTTTTTCCTGTTCCTCCCTTACCACTTAATACAGCTATATTCATACTAATTTCCTCCACGCCCATGGAATCCCGCATGGATTTCCTCAAGCAAAGAAAGTTTCCCATTTGTGAAAGCATCGATATTATCTTTCACTGAAATATTATTTGTCTTGTATATTTTAATATCAGCAGCCTTAAGCACGTTCGCAGCATTTTGTCCACATCTTGGGGTTAATAGTATATCGGCTTTATTATCAACTATCATTTGAGCTGCTTTGATTCCTGCCCCCCCTGTACTTGCTGCCGCACTGTTATCGTGGAATAAACCTTCCTTTGTTTCGGTATCATAAAAAAGGAAATATGGGGCACGACCAAAAGATATACAAACCTTCGTATTCATGTTTTTTTCATCCACAGGTATTGCTATTTTCATGAGAATCCTCCATTCTATTTTACTAGACATTTTTAAAATAAACTATTCATATGATTCATCTTTCTTATCTGCAAAGCTTCGTCCATGTCTATTCCTATGGCACCCCCTTCCACAACTTCTTCCTAGACCGTCACATAATCGGTATTCTCCTCCTTCAATCAATAATACTTTCCCATTTACTAGGGATTCGGCCAGCTTTTTTCTTGCTTCCATATAAATACCCTGTACAGTAGTGCGGGCTACATTCATTTGTTTTGCACATTCCTCCTGTGTAAACCCTTCTAAATCAATAAGTCTTATGGTTTCATATTCATCTACTGTCATATTAATATATTCCCTATCATCTATGGATAAATCAAGAGGCCCAAATCTATCATTCTTAGGTAAACCACAAACCTTTCTCCATTTCATTGGTCTTGCCATAACCCCACCTCAATTCAATAGAAATAAACAGAGCATCCCCTGTTCATTAAACCAATTTCATCGGGACAGTTCCATCTTCTCCTAGTATAAATTCACCTCCTGTAATTATTGACATATGTCACTTATAAGTATATTATACCGCCTTACCGACATATGTCAACAACCATTTTCCTAGTTTGATTGTATGAAAGGTACTTTTATTTACCCTAAAATTCCTTTTTGCCTCATATGGTTTGAACTATGAATATATGGTATTATGATATAGAAATATAAGCCTTAAACTTTATAAACCACTACACAACAATAGCTAGGAGGATTTTATGCATACAAAAATAAGTCTACTGAAAGACTTGGAAAATTTAAGAATTGATAAAAAAGGAGTTTTATTAGTACACTCATCTATGAAAAGTATTGGAGATGTTAAAGGGGGAGCTGATACAGTTCTAGATGCCTTATCTGAATATATGAAGGATGGATTACTTATACTACCTACCCATACTTGGTCTTATATTAATACCAATAATCCCAAGTTTTATGTAGAAACCTCTCCCTCCTGTGTTGGTATACTTCCTGAAATCTTTAGGAAACGTCCCGGGGTCATTCGCTCTTTGCACCCAACCCATTCAATAGCTGCCCTTGGAAGGGATGCTAAGGAATTCGTCTCAGGGGAAGAACAACATGATACCCCTTGTGCTAGACAGTCTGTCTGGGGAAGGCTTTATGATAAAAAGGCAACTATCATGCTTTTAGGGGTCGATCTTAAGAAAAACACATTCATACACAGTGTCGAAGAATGGGTTGATATCCCTGGGCGAATGACAGATGAACACGAACAGCTATATACAGTATTACCTGATGAAACTGAAATATCTATCCCCTCCCGTAGGCATTGTGGCAAGACATGGTCTGATCATTTTTGGAAAGTAGATGATTACTGTATAAAAAATAAGGCTATGTATAAGGGACAGTTTGGTGATGCGGAGGTAAGAATATGTGATAGCTTTAAAATGGCAAATCTTCTCCTGGCATTATTAGAAAAAAATCCAGATTTATTTTCTGATAATGCTCCCTTTAATGGTTAACTTTATAATTCCATTTATTTTCTATCTCAACCTTACTCTTTTTTTACCCCAAGAATTATCTTGTCTTATAGTTTTTATACAAAATATAAAATAATAATACTTATAAAGCATAACACAGATAATTACTATTCTTCCATGGATGTTATTTAATAAATAAATTGCAAAAAGTAATAAAATAGTTGCAAAAAATAAAATCTTCACCTTGGTTTTTGATGCCATGGCCCTTGATTCTACGAAGTCTTTTAAATTATTCTTATATAGTCTTGTGGATAAAAACCATTTGTTTATTAATTTAGAACCTCTTACGAAAAAAAATGAAGCCCCTAATAAAAACGGAGTTGTTGGTAAAATGGGTATTATTACACCGATAACTCCCGTTATCAAAAATAAAAAGCCTAAAAAAATATAAACTGTTTTTTTATAACAGACTTCATATAATGGTCTACTCCTTTCTATCAATACCCATGGATATTTTT
>JGI24707J26582_10000842_pt1 | contig 24541 bp, 21 predicted proteins | sample BioPla1DNA1_FD_26582 | JGI IMG/M metagenome (IMG submission 26582)
TGGCATAGAAAATAACGAAAGTCTTCGTTAATTACTGCGGTAGTAGCTCAGTGGTAGAGCATTAGCTTCCCAAGCTAAGGGTCGTGGGTTCGATCCCCATTTACCGCTCACTCATCAACAATCTCATAATCAACAACTTAGATTAATATAAGACCTTTTTAAGAGTTAAAAACCATGTTTTTTTAACTCGAATTTTAGACGAAAACTCGAATTTTAAGCATTCGAATGTCCAATGAATGTCCAATTTATGTTCAATTATATTTTAAGACTAAAAAACGATGGCTGATTTTACAATTATTTCTAGAATACGAAAAAACAGAAAAGGAGAAGTAATAATTCCTAACAATGGATTGGTTTCTGTTTATATATCTATAGCACATAATGGAATAACTCGTTTTTATAATACTGGATTAAAAACTGCTTTTTCCACTATGAAAAAAACGAACTATTCTTGTTTTTAAGCTAATACATTTTTTACATTTGCAAAACAGAGTTTATAGCACATGAAAAAACTTAAAAACAAAATAACTTATATACTATTTTTCACTCTATTATTTATCTCCCTTTCTTCTTGTAGTACTCTTCTGGACTTAGCTTCAACTTACGACGAATGCTCCTATGCTGGGTGCAGCAATAAAGCAAGAAGTGGATCGGCTTATTGTGCACATCATGATTATAATTTAATGAAAAACAATTTAAATAAAACGTTCGAAAGAATCAGCAAGGATTCTCAGGCTAAAAACAAGAAATAAGTTGAGTAAGAAGACGAAAACTTACTTGAGGTTAATCAATTCCTAGGAACTGAAAAGGTTTATTTACAAGTAAATCATCATAAACATTTCCTGAATATATAGCTTCATTAGTTAAATCTAACTTATAGACTTGTTTATCCACTGAAAAATCAAAATCCTTTAGGTCAACCCAAAAAATATAAGGGTATAATGTAGATTCAAAATAATAAATTAAATTTAACTGATCCGAAACAGTCCGCCAGCGAGTTGAAGAAATATTAGGCTCATTGGGGGTGGAAATTCCAAAAGGAACAGAAACATTTCTAATCACACTAAACACACTTGCAGTAGCTATGTTAGAGTTCACATTCTTAGGTATAACATCCACATAGTATGAAGCCCTAACAAATCGATCAGCAGCCCTGTTGGTTCCTGGTAAAAACACCAATCCACCAATATTTTCCCAGTACTTATTTAGAGCCAGTTGTTCATCATAAGTTGGCGAATTAGTCATTACAACATATGCTGGATCATGATGAATAACTAAGTTCCCTTTAATATATTCAAAAATAGCATTGTCTCCTTGAGCATCCGATACAGATAAATGTAAAGTAGCCATTCTTGATCCATCGGGCATTTTATCTGATACTATTTGGAAAGTTCCACTTTGCATAGCATCTACAGCTTCTTGAACCGTTGCAAAATTATCTAAAACATATTGCACCCAAGCAGCAATTGTTAATCCTGGTTTTTCCTCAGTCCAAGAGGGATATTCTGATTCTGCTAACCATAAAAGATTAGCCACTAATCCTTTCTCATTCATGCCATCTGTACTAGCTATATCATATGCCGATGCTATAACACTACCATATTTTGACACCCAAGTTAATGTATTCTTACCCGTTTCCCCACTCTTTTTCATCCCTCTAGGAAACACCCATATATTAGATTGGATATCTTCTTTCCAATCCATTGAACGAGCGGTTAAGATCAAACGATCTTTGCCTTTATAAACCAATCGTGTACAAGCATTTGCTTCAATAAAAGAAAATGCTAACAGCATAAGCAGCCATACCTTAAATGAAAGAAAGTGCTTCATATTTATTTTATTAGTGTTATATTTTAATAACATCCATTGCTTGTTTTTTGTTTTAGATAAAAGATAGTATTTTATTGGTCATATTTTTCCTCAATTATACTTTCCACTTAACTTATTACAATCTCCCATTTAATTCTGACCTATAATCATCCCAAATAAAACACCTCATTATCACCTCATGCATATGACCTAGTCATCCACTCCACATGTCCTAGACATAATCGCTATTTGCCCTAGTCAAATAAAAATGGATAAAAACAGGGGGTTCGTTTCTTATATCCGATCCCTAGAATCATTTATTTTATCCTCTTTTTTATCCTATAATGGGTTTTAATCAAAACAATTCAATCTCTCTTTTAGATATACAATTTTATTTACTACTTTTAATACAAAAATTAAAAATCATGAAGAAACTACCCTATTTTCTAATGTTGTTAGTATTGTTTTGTGCTTGTGGTCCAAAACAAGATGTAGAACTAGCTGTAATGACATTTAACATTCGTATGGATACTCCTTATGATAGTTTAAATAGTTGGCAATATCGTAAAGATGTAGCTGCTGAAATTATCGTAAATCAAAACATTGATATTGTAGGAACACAAGAAGTTCTATATAATCAATTATCCGACTTAAATAATCAGCTAAAAGACTATGATTACATTGGAGTGGGCAGAGAAGATGGAAAAAACAAAGGTGAGTTTAGTTCTATTTTTTACAACAAGAAAAGACTCACTCTAGTTGATTCGGGCACCTATTGGTTAAGTGAAACACCAGATGTTCCTGGCTCTAAAGGATGGAATGCCGCTTGTGAGCGTGTTGCAACGTGGGGTATTTTTAATATTGTGAATACCAATCAGCAGGTTTTTGCAATTAATACGCATTTGGACCATGTAAGTAATGATGCACGAGTTAATGGAATAAAACTTATTTTGAAGCAGATAAAAAAACTAGATAAAAAAACACCGATAGTATTAACAGGTGACTTTAACTCTACTCCCGATTCGGAAGTAGTAACCTACATAAAAAACCACTTAATAGATACAAGAGAGATTGCCAAAGAAACTTATGGACCTAATTCAACTTTTCATAACTTTGGTAAGATACCAGAAAATGATAGAAATATAATAGATTACATATTTGTAAATGAAGGGGTTGAGGTTACTAAGTATAGCGTTCTTGACGAGAAGTTAGATGGCATATTTTTATCCGATCATAATCCTGTGGTTGCAAACATAGTATTAAAATAATTTTCTAATCTATTACTCACCCTAAACTCTATTTTTGTAATAAAAGAATAGGGTTTAGGGTGAATTGTTTTAAGTAGGCCAAGTCCNAACAAATAACGTTTCTTATATCCTTTTTTAATAATCGATTTTACTCACTTACTTAATATTCTTTTGTACTTTTGCACACGAAGTCTTAACAAGACAATTAACATTGAAATAAAAATCAATAACAACCAACAGAAAAGCATTACTTTTTATTCTATTTATTATTAGAATATAAGTATATTACACTAAGTATAAGAAAACATAAAAAACAGTTGGGCGGTCTGTCGCTGGTAGTTTTAACTACGAGAGGAAAGTCTGGGCAACACAGAGCATCTTACTTTTTAAGAGAAAGTAATCCGTGAGGGTTAAGTAGTGCAGAAGAAAATAACCACCTACCCTGTAGGAACGGGTGAGAAGGTGAGGCAAAAGCTCACCAGTTGTATGGCAACATGCAAGCTGTGCACCTTAAGAGTTGTAAGATCATGTAAACCGACGTTAAGGAGGGTTGCTCGCCCCATGTCGGAGGGTAGATCGCTAGAGTAAAATGGTGACATTTTACGTAGATAAATGACAGGCATTCTGCTTTGGCAGATTACAGAACCCGGCTTATAGCCCAACTGTTTTTTTACTTTTTACTGATAAGAACCGACACATGACCACTAAAATTAAAAAGTTATGGACCTTTCTTACTTATGATATTTGGCGAGTAACCGAAAGTGAAGTAGATAAAAAAACATTTTCACTCTACAATATCATAAAAACCATCTATATAACCATTGAAAAGTTCAGTGGACAACGAATTAATGCAAAAGCTGCAGCATTAACTTATAATACGCTACTGGCTTTAATTCCCATCTTAGCCTTGCTCTTTGCTGTAGCTCAAGCCTTTGGTTTTGTAAATATAATAAAAAGTCAGCTATTTGAAAATATGGCTTTAGATAACCAATCGGCTGAAACAATTTTTGGACTCGCCGACTCTTACTTATCTCAAGCCAAAGGAAGTATTTTTGTGGGGGTAGGTATTGTTATGTTATTATGGACTGTATTAAAACTGATAAATAACATTGAAATAACCTTTAATCAGATTTGGCAAGTAAAAAAAGGACGTACCGTTCATCGTAAAATTACAGATTACTTTTCTATGTTATTATTACTTCCTCTTTTTACTATTTTATCGAGTGGTACATCAATCTTCATCACCTCTATTGTTCAAAAAATAGAAAACTTTGCACTTTTAGCACCCTTTGCTAAATTTATGGTTCGCCTCATTCCATTTCTTATCACATGGTTTATGTTTACAGGGCTATATATGTTTATGCCTAACACACGTGTTAAGATAAAACCCGCTTTAATAGCTGGTATCCTAGCCGGTACTGTATTCCAAGTCTTCCAATACCTTTATATTAATGGTCAGATTTGGGTAACAAAATACAATGCTATTTATGGTAGTTTTGCAGCGATCCCCTTATTATTACTTTGGTTACAAATGTCTTGGACCATATGCTTATTTGGTGCTCAACTATCTTATACTAGTCAAAACATTGCACACTTTGATTTTGATAAAGACACCAAGAATATAAGTAGGCGCTATAAAGATTTTATCTCTGTTTTAGTGATGGCATTAATTTCCAAACGGTTTGAGCGTAATGAAATTCCTTATACAGCCAAAGAAATATCGCTAGAGCATGAAATTCCACTACGACTCATCAAAGAAACACTTTATCAGCTACAAGAAATTGNTCTGATACATGAGGTGTTATCAGATAAGAAAAGTGAAGACACNAGTTATCAACCCTCNATAGACATAAATAAGTTGACTGTAGGATTCTTATTAGATAAAATAGAATCATTCGGATCGGAAGATTTTAAAATTGATTCGGCTAACGAATTTAGTAATGAATGGAAAACATTAATAGCAGTAAAAGATTATAGAGATTCTAAAGCGGGGGAAATTTTAGTAAAAGATTTATAGATCTGCCATTATGGAAGACAATCCATCCAACACAAACTTCACTAACTAGTCTATATTGATTGTTTTATCAGTTAAACTAATTTCTTACCAACTTACTAAATACTTCTTTTTAAACTTTTCTTTTTAACTTTAGATAAAGACTTATCCATTTTATAACTATTGATTCAAGAGAATAATTATTAATACAACTCCAAATCAAACTCATCGCGCAATTTATAAAGAGCCTTATTTTTATCTGCCATCATTTGGAATTTTTCCATTCTACTAAAAGGACGTTTGTTCTCTTCGGGCTCAATCACTCTTACCTCCATAGTAACTCCCCCATTATCTAATTGCTTGCGTAAATAACTCTCTATAAATGGTTTAAGAGTTATAAAGTCCCGCTCTATAATGGCATTATCAACTACCATTTCAAAGGTAACCTCATCAATTCTATTTAGAGTGGCACTTTTCATCCGCATAGCAGATGCTTTATGTTCTATTGGCAAGCTCATAGCATAATCAACCCATGAATCTTTCAACTCTTCGTCAGTAAAATCAGCATCTCCAAGAACAACTTCTTTAGAACTTGAAACTACTTCTTTAGACTGTTGCTCTTCTGTTTCTGTTTGATTTCCCCCTCTAATAGAAAATGAAATTTCGTTTTTATTAAACGAAGGAATTTTCTTATTACTATTGGAACCTTGTAAATCTTTTAACGATGGCTTTTTTGTCTCTCCTTGATTATTTTCTGCTGCTTTAGCTTGAGACGAAGTATCACCTGTTTTATAGTGAACTTGTTGAGGTTCCCTTACTTCAGAAGATGATTGCTGTTGAGTAGCTCTTTCTTTAGTTTGTTGTTTAGCCCCTAATGACTGTGAAGAACTGGTGTTTGAATTATCTTTCACCCTTTCTTCTTTGACTATTGGCTTAATTTGCTGAGCTTGTTTTTTTTTTGATCCCTCTTTAGTCTCAATTAATTGTGCTAACTGTATTAACGTTAACTCAACTAATAAGCGTTTATTTTTACTNTCACGNTATTGAATATCACACTGATTACATAAAGCTAGACCTTTATATAAAAAATCAACAGGACTCATCTTAGCCTGTTCTTTATAACGCTCTCTAATGGCAGCCCCAACTTCAAGTAATGGCAATGTAACCTCATCTTTACTTACCAACAAATCTCTAAAATGAGAGGCCAAACCAGAAATAAAATGACTCCCCTCAAAACCTTTACTTAATATATCATTAAATAATAGCAACGCATCACTTACTTTGTTTTGTAAGAAAAACTCGGTAAAACGAAAATAATACTCATAGTCTAAAACATTTAGATTACGGATTACTTCTTCATAAGTTATATTACCACGTGTAAAACTTACAACTTGATCAAAGATAGATAAAGCATCACGCATTCCACCATCCGCTTTTAATGCTATAATATTTAAAGCCTCGGGTTCTGCACTGTATCCTTCTCGTTGTGCTACTTCTTCTAAATGAGTTACAATATCATCTACACGAATACGATTAAAATCATATATCTGACAGCGAGATAGTATCGTAGGTATAATTTTATGTTTCTCTGTAGTGGCTAAAATAAATATAGCATGCTGTGGAGGCTCTTCAAGTGTTTTTAAGAAAGCATTAAATGCTTGTGTACTTAACATGTGAACCTCATCTATAATATAGACTTTGTATTTTCCAATTTGAGGAGGTATTCGTACCTGTTCCACCAATAAACGAATATCGTCTACCTTGTTATTTGAAGCAGCATCTAACTCGTATATATTATATGAGCGTTGCTCATTAAAAGACACACAAGATTCACACTCATTACAAGCCTCTCCCTCTGGTGTTACATGAAAGCAGTTTATTGTTTTAGCAAAAATTCGTGCACAAGTTGTTTTACCAACTCCCCTAGGACCACAAAACAAATAAGCATGAGCTAATTTATCTCCTGCTATAGCATTCTTCAGTGTAGTAGTCAACGATCCTTGACCTACAACAGAAGCAAATGTTGATGGACGATATTTTCTAGCAGAAACAATGTACTGATTCATAATTACTCCCTTTTATTTATCCAAAAGTATTCTACAAATGTACACAAAATATATGAAAAAAATTATTTAATACCCATTGGATTAGACAAAAAGAGTTTTGTTAAATAGTTTTTATAAGAGCTCATTTTGGAAGATTCGTCGCTATCTTTTCTATAAATTATTGAAATATAACTTATCTTTGTTGGAGTAGCTGATTCATTATTAAACAGAAAGCATATGAAACAACAAATCATCTCTTTTGCTAAAAAACTGAGGAACCATAAACAGCTGAAGTACATTGTTACCATTGCTATCTTTTTATTAATCATTGGTATTATTGATCAGAATAGCTTAATCAAAAGAGCTAAATACAATAGAGAGATTCGTTTATTACAAAATGAAATCAAAAGGTATCAGCAAGAATACGACAATAGTACAAAAAAGCTCAATGAACTATTAGAAAACCCAGAGAATCTGGAACGCATTGCAAGAGAAAATTACTTAATGAAAAAACCCGATGAAGACATTTTTGTCTTTGAATAAAACAACATGAATAAAACTCAATCTTCACTTTTTATTGTAGGAGCTACCAGTGTGCTTATTTCTATTGTACTTTATATATCACAATGGGAATATGCTCCCTACTTATTAATAGTTTCTGCAATACTTATGTCTATTGTACAACTTACCACATTCAAAAAGAGAAGTAACAAAACATTAAATCGACTATACAGTCAACAGATTCTAGGCTCCATTCTTTTAATCTTTTCAGGTGGGTCAATGTTTTTCTTTTCAGGCAACGAATGGATTGCAGGTATTGCAGTTGCAGCTTTTATCTATCTTTATACTTCATTTAGAATACCTCAAGAAGAAAAAAAGGAAGCGAACAACAAGTAACACTAATAATATATTAAAATCAGTCAGACTTTAACTATTTAAATAAAAAAAGCGTTGAATTATATAACTCAACGCTTTTTTATATCCTATAGAATCTATTCTTATTTTTTGATAGAAGGAGTGTATTTTTTGTTTAACCCTTCAACTATTTCTTTTGTAATATTGTATGATTCTTCACCATATAACAGATTGTCAAAGCCTGATTTACTAAAGATCATAGTATAACCATGAGTTACATTAAACTCTTTCAAATAAGCATTAATAGAATCACGAATTTGCAAGTTATTCTTTTGATTTTCAAGCATCAACTCTTCAGTCAGCTTTTGTTGTAAATCTTGAATTTCTTGTTGTTTTTTCAATAAGCGTTGATTTTCTTGTTCAGCACGTTCTCTTGTAGGATAGCCATTATTTTCAAGCTTGAACTGAAAATCTTTTGCATCTTTCTCAAGTTCTTTAACTCGATTATTTAAGGTTGCACGAACATCTTCTTCACGCTTAATCATAGCTTCATTCAAGTCATTCCAAAAGTTATATTGAATTAAAAGCGTATCAATTTCCACGAATGCGAATTTCATATCTGCGGTAGATGTTTTAGAATCATCCCCTGATGGAACAGATGCCCCTTGACTCGATGTATTACCTGAGCAATTAGTGAAAAAGAAACATACAGCTAGAGCTGCTATTCCATTAAGTATTTTCTTCATAACTACTTTAAAAATTTATAATTATTAGTTTTAGTTTTTACCAATTAATGCGAGGTTTCTTTCTTGCCTCTCTATCTTGTGATTGAGCACAAGTCACTCCGTACTTCTGCAAACCTTTATTACCACTAACATGCGTATTAGGAAACTTTTTTCCTCTAATTATGTTTACACTTAATAATACGATTGCTAAGGCAACTATTAACACTGTAATAAGGATAGTCTCAAACATTTCTACTATTTTTGTGAATACAAAGATATACTTTTGTATGAACTAACTATACTATTTAAGCACAAAAATAACTAATAGTGTCGTTGAACACTTCAGATTTTAACCACATTTAGCAATTATGTATGTAAAAAACATGCTTAAAAATATTAAATAATCAAATTATGAAAATAACAGACTTAAACCCAAAAGGTATATTTCATTACTTTAATGAAATATGTAAAGTTCCAAGACCTTCAAAAAAAGAAGAAAAAATACTAGCTTATCTTAAACAATTTGCTGAAGAGCATCAACTAGAATATCAACAAGACAAAATAGGAAACCTACTTATTAAAAAAGAGGCGACTGCTGGAAAAGAAAAATTAAAAACTATTATCCTGCAATCTCATGTAGATATGGTTTGTGAAAAAAACCGTGAGGTAGAACACGATTTCGATAAAGATGCCATAATTCCCGTAGTTGATGGTGAATGGCTAAAAGCTAAAGGTACAACACTAGGTGCAGATAATGGTATTGGTGTAGCTACTCAATTAGCCATATTAGCAGCTGATGATATTAAACATGGGCCTATAGAGTGTTTATTTACCGTTGATGAAGAAACTGCTCTAACTGGTGCTTTTCATCTTGAAAAAAACTTCCTTTCGGGTGATATTTTATTAAACCTTGACTCTGAAGACGAAGGTGAAATTTTCATTGGTTGTGCTGGAGGTATTGACTCTGTTGCTAACTACAGCTATAAAGAGATAGATATTCCTACTAACTTTTTCTTCTTCAAAGTGGAAGTGAAAGGGCTCACTGGAGGACATTCGGGAGGAGATATTCATTTAGGAAGAGGGAATGCTAATAAAATCTTAAATAGATTCTTATCTCAATCTCTAGAAAGACATGATCTTTATGTTTGTGAAATTGAAGGAGGTAATTTGCGTAATGCTATTCCACGTGAGGCACATGCTATTTGTGCCATCCCTAACGATGAAAACAAGCATAATATAAGAGCCGAACTAAATATATATATGGCCGAAATTGAAGAAGAACTAGGTATCATTGAGCCTAACTTCACTATGACTCTTGAGTCGGTTTCTGCACAGCCAAAAGCAATCGATAGAGAGACTATAGCTAACTTAGTAAAATCTCTTTATGCTGTTCATCATGGCGTATATAGTATGAGTCAAGACATCCCAGGATTAGTAGAAACCTCTAGTAACTTAGCATCTATTAAAATGATGGAAGGAAACAAAATAAAAGTAGAAACCAGTCAAAGAAGTTCTATAACTTCATCTAGAGATGATATGGCTAAAACCGTACGTTCTGCTTTAGAATTAGGAGGAGCTGAGGTTACTCATCGCTCTGCATATCCAGGTTGGAAACCAAACACCCACTCTCCCATTTTAGAGGTAGCAGAGGCTTCTTATGAAAGATTATTTGGCAAAAAAGCTGCTGTAAAAGCTATTCATGCTGGTTTAGAATGTGGGTTATTTTTAGACAAATATCCACAATTAGATATGATCTCTTTTGGACCAACCATGAGAGGTGTTCACTCTCCCGATGAACGTTTACATATTCCTTCTGTGGATACTTTTTGGAAGCATCTACTAGACATACTCGAGCATATCCCTGAAGAGAAATAAATCGAATTAGGTAATAAGGAGACATCAAATTGATGTCTCCTTATTTTTTACAACATGTTGTAGAACAAATAGATTTAGATTAATTCAAATGACACCTTACTCCTTTAGACAAACTATACAAAGAACACTTTTGATCATTCTTGTATTTGCATACCCTAATTTTAGTAAAGCACAAGAGAAAACACTGTTTCAAGTGATGTGGTGGAATGTGGAAAATCTTTTTGATTGTAAACACGATTCACTCAAAAACGATTATGATTTTCTCCCTCAATCTATTCGACATTGGACTTACCATCGATTTACTAAAAAGCTGAATCAAATAGCACAGACTATTGTGGCTATTGGTAAATGGAATACTCCGGCTATTATTGGTCTTTGTGAGGTGGAAAATGACATCGTATTAACTCACTTAACCCAATACTCATCACTTAAAAACCTACATTATAGATATGTTATGACACACTCTGAAGATAAAAGAGGAATTAATATAGCCTTACTATATCAAAGAGATCAATTTAAGCTTTTACAAACTCAATTTATTCGAATACCTCCTCACAAGCTAAGACCTACTAGAGATATATTACATGTCTCTGGATTAATTTTATCGTTAGATACGCTAGATATATTTCTTTGTCATCTTCCTTCTCGCGCGGGTGGAGGTAAAGAAACAGAAAAATACAGATTAGAGGTTGCCAACCAACTCAAACAAGTTGTAGATAGTGTTTTGCAGCGACGAGAACATCCCAATGTAATTATTATGGGGGATTTTAATGATGACATCAAAAATAAAACGTTGACTGAGGTTATGCAGATTAAAAATCCAACTTCAGCAAGTATCCACAATACAGATTTATATCATCTTTATTATGAGAAAGCTAAACAACGTAATTACGGGTCGTATAAATATAAAGGTATTTGGCAGTTGTTAGATCATATTCTAGTTTCAGGGTTACTTATTGATCCTACGAACGCTCTACATACTCATCCTAATTCAGCTCATGTAGCACGTTTTCCATTNTTGTTAGAAAAAGACAAAAAATACGGAGGCGTACAACCTTTNCGAACTTATAAAGGAATGAAGTATCAGGAAGGTATCAGTGACCATTTACCTTTATATGTTGATTTTGAATTAAACTGGTAGTAAAATTTAGCCTATGCAATTTAGTAAATAAAAAAGAGAGTATAATAAAGATAAGAAACAAATAGCCTCTCTTTCTTACACTCCCTCTTTCTTATTCTATGTAAGTTTTTCACATGAATAATTATCATATATTATATGCAACCCATCTAGCCATTAACCTTTTTATAATCTGCTAAAAACTTAGCTAAACCACTATCTGTTAATGGATGGTTTAGTAACCCTTTAATAGCATCTAATGGACAAGTAGCTACATCAGCCCCTACTTCAACGCATTGAAGTATATGTGTTACATTACGTATGGATGCAGCTAAAACTTCGGTTGCATACCCGTAATAGCGATAAGTTGCGACTATTTTTGCAACTAAATCAATTCCATCATCTCCAATATCATCCAATCTACCTATAAATGGAGAAACATAGGTAGCTCCTGCTTTAGCAGCCAATAACGCCTGTCCTAATGAAAAGACTAAGGTACAATTGGTTTTAATTCCTTTATTTGAAAAGTGTTTTATGGCTTTTATACCATCAGCAATACAGGGAACCTTTACAACAATATGAGGGTTTAATGCGGCTAACTCCTCTCCTTCTTTAATCATTCCTTCATAATCTGTAGAAATTACTTCTGCACTCACATCCGATTGAACCAAGTCGCAAATTTTNACATAGTGTTGGTACTGTTTTTCTTTACCTTTAATCCCTTCTTTTGCCATTAAAGATGGATTTGTAGTAACTCCATCAAGAACGCCTAAATCATAGGCTTCTTTAATTTGATCTAAATTAGCTGTGTCGACAAAAAATTTCATAGTTATTGCTTTTTAATTCTTGAATATACTACTCAATATAACATAAATAAAGGACACTTGTTCATTGAAAACACAACAAATGCAACTTACACAAAGTGAATAGAATTAAAATTATCAGCTGATAATCAAAAGACTAACACTAAAGTCAACATCTCACTAGAGTTCTTTCTGTGTATAATTCAACTTACTCAAATACATGGAGTGAGTCATACTTTTTGGGAAATCACTGTCATAATGACTTACCATTATTAATGTCTTATTTGGCAAATCACAAAACGACTCGATGAGCTGTCTGACCATTTGAGTATAACGCCTATCTAAACCATGAAAAGGTTCATCTAATATTAACAATTCCGGATTTTTCACAAAAGCACGAGCCAGTAAAGCTAAACGCTGCTCACCACTAGATAATCGTAAAAAAGATTGCTCCTTTAAATGACTTATTTGTAATACATCTAACCAAAAAAGACAAGATTCTTGTTGTTCTATGGTAGTCTTTTTATAGAGTCCCAAACTATCGTGCAACCCAGAAGCGACAATTTCAATAACAGGACTGTTTTTTAAGTAAGAACGATGCATTTCAGGACTTAAGTACCCCATCCGACTTTTAATATCCCAAATACTTTCTCCTGTTCCTCTTTTTCTACCAAATAAAAAGATGTCTTTTGCATAGGATTGAGGATTATCGGCATAAATCAAACTCAATAATGCAGATTTTCCTGATCCATTTTCTCCAGTTAACTTCCATTTATCACCTCGATGAACCACCCAATCTATTTCTTTCAAGATTTGAATTCCATTATAGGCTAAACTCACTTTATTTAACCTAACTATTTCATCTCTTGTATCTCTTGTATTATCTCTTAAACTAGCCTCTTCTTGCACATTCTTAGCGAGCGATTTTATTTTACTTGGTATCCTATTTATAGCATCCAAAGTAATAGCCTCATCACTAAGCCTATAGTCATCCACTAATAGCTTATCGCCTACTATCTTATTTTTAACAGGAAGAACATGAGTAATAAAAGATGGAATCTCTTCACCTGTAGGCAGCACCATAATAATTTGTAAATCCGAGGTTTCACTCAGTCGATTAAGTAACTCTAAAAGTACAACCCGTGTTTTAACATCCAAACCAATCAAAAGATTATCTAAAATTAATATGCGTGGGTTCTTCAGTAAAGCCTTGGCTAATTGAACTTTTCGCAGTTCACCACTTGACAAAAAAAGCATTTTTTTAGAAAAGAGAGCTTTTAGCTGAAATAGATTAATAACTGCTTGGTTGTGTAAGTGATTTATTTGATCACCCAAAAACCCTTCTACAGTAGGATAGGCATCGCAATCCCAACTATTCCAACGTTGTTGATAATAGTAAGACGAATCTGCCATACCATATCCATCTCGAAACTCTAGGTATTGAATATTTTCATAAATAGCAGTGGAAGCAGAAGGAGTAAAATCATACTTTATTGTTCCCTTTTTTAACGGATATTTTCCCAATAGCACATCAACTAAAATACTCTTTCCAGCACCATTTGGTCCTATAATAGCGATATGCTCATCGAAATCAAAGTGAAAATTCAAAGTCTTATTTAAACGCATAAGTGGATGACTAATCTCGCCATCCACTATCTTTAGAGTATGTTGCCTCATCCAATAATTGATTATTAATCTATTTTTATTAATCTTCTATACAGAGTTATTAAATATACTAGAAACCACCAACTAATAGTAGTAGTTATAACTTATACAGTGTGTTTGCTTTCAATAAATCCACTTTCGTGGCTTGTAACACCTCAATACATTTCTGCATATCGTTAGGTCTAATTACTACATTCGCATGATCATTATTAGCAAAAGAGTACATGTATTCAATAAAAACCCCTTGATCTGAAAGAGATTTTAATACCTTAGCTAAAGAACCCGGAACGTTGGGACAAGAGATACCAATAACATCAGTTACTTGAACAGCAAAATGCTTTTCTTTTAAGACTTTATAGGCACGCTCTGGATCAGAAACCACCCCTCTTAAAATACCAAAATCCGCATTTTCTGCAATACATAAAGCTGACAGATTAATATTTTCTTCCGCTAAAACCTCAGTTACCTCCGTTAATCTTCCTGATTTATTCTCTAAAAAAATAGATAATTGTTTTGCAATCATAAACTTATAGTTTTCGGTTATCAATAATTCGTTTTGCTTTTCCTGTGCTTCGTTCAATGCTTCTAGGCTCTACTATTTTCACATCAACACCTAAGCCTAACACACTGTGTAAACGTGCTTTTAATTTGTTCCTCAGTAAAATCATTTTATTAATTTCATCTGAATAACAATCAGACTTAACTTCAACACGAAGCTCCATAGTATCTGTATTATTCACTCGATCAATTATTAGTAAGTAGTGAGGTTCAAACTCTTCCAACTCTAATATAACAGATTCAATTTGTGTTGGAAAAACATTAACACCACGTATAATTAACATATCATCACTACGCCCCATAATGCGACTCATGCGAACTAATGTTCGCCCACACTCACACGTCTCATAATGAAGTGAAGTCAAGTCTTTGGTACGATAACGCAACAAAGGCATCCCCTCTTTCGTTAGGTGCGTAAATACTAATTCTCCAATTTCACCGTGAGCCACTGGTTGTAATGTAACGGGGTCAATAAGCTCTGGGAAAAAGTGATCTTCATTTATATGCGATCCATTTTGGAATTGACATTCATAAGCCACCCCTGGACCTGCCACTTCACTTAAACCATAAATATCGTAAGCTTTAATACCTAGTTTTTGTTCAATGTCTTTACGCATTCCTTCGCTCCAAGGCTCTGCTCCTAATATACCTATTTTCAACTTAAACTCCTCTCTAGGTAAATCCGAATCTTTAACAGCATCAGCTAAATAAAGTGCATAAGATGGCGTGCAACACAAAACTGTTGATCCAAAATCATGCATTATCGTTATCTGTTTATCGGTATTTCCACTCGAAGTAGGAATAACAGAGGCTCCAATATTTTCAGCCCCATAATGAGCACCTAACCCTCCTGTAAAAAGACCATATCCATAAGAAATCTGAAAAGAATCTGTTCCATCGGCACCATAAGCTGTAAAAGCTCTAGACAAACACTCGGTCCATGAAAATATATCTTTCCGTGTATATCCTACTACGGTAGGTTTTCCTGTAGTACCCGATGATGCATGAAATCGAGCAATCATTGAAGTTGGAACGGCACATAATCCAAAAGGATAGTTGTCTCTTAAATCTAATTTTGTTGTAAAAGGAAGCTTTACTATATCATCTATACCCTGAATGTCATCGGGAGTTATATCTAACTCCTGCATCTTTTTTCTATAAAAAGGAGTATTATGATATACATAATCCACCATTCTTTTCAATCGTATATCCTGAATTTTTCTCAATTCAGCACGACTCATGCACTCTATACTTTCGTTCCAAATCATGTATCTATTTGTGTTTTTGTCAGAAAAATACTTTTTATTATATAATATTCTTGCAAAGAAACAGAAATTCTTAATAAAAAGGAAGATAAAGGCTATTTAAATAGAACAAATCTCTATTCTATTACTACCATAAAAGTAATCAGCACTAACTATCATCTTAAGGGTTCATGACATTTACCCTGTGGGTTTTTTGAACACCCTCCAGATGTTAAATTGCGTATTGATAAGTAGCTTATACCGCAATACTTGCAAACATAATTAGATTGTTCTGCTCCCTCATAGGGTATATGATTTTTACTTGTTGGATTTTTTAAACAGCCACCCGAGGTTAGATTACGCAGAGATGAATACTCTATTCCACAATAATAGCAAGGGTATTTTGACTTAATAGGCCCCTCATAAGGTACGTGATATTTTCCACTTGGATTCTTTGAGCAGCCACCCAAGGTTAAGTTACGTACTGACGAATACTCTATTCCACAGTATTTACAATAGTATTTACTCATAATATTAGTTTGAAGATATTTAATTTAATCTGTTATAGTTGTAATATCATATGCAGGCTTAGGATATTTTTTGTTTGCAATATATTGTTTCACCTTAGATACATCACTCTCAGTTATATAAAACTCATAATTAGCATAATCTTGAACCTTAATAGTCCCTACATAAAAGAAACCCCATTGATCAAAAAAGTCAGTTAAATCTGTATTTCCTATATAACAGGCTATTTTGATAAACTCAAACATATTATTAATCGATTCATTTCCACTTCCTGCATTGGGCCGATTTCTTAACTCCTCCATTAAATCTGGATAGAAATCCTCATAACCTTGTTCCTTAAAATACAAATAGAGTTGTCAGAAAGGGACTAATCGATTGAACACATCGGGGTCTTGTAAGTACGATATTTTGGGTTCAGACTCAATAATACTTTTTCTAGCCCTACTATAATTATCTTGTGCAAGTAAACGACTCCCATTCCCAAAAACCTCAGCTGTATACATAGAGTAAATATTATTACTCACTTCGGTCATTCCGCCCCACGTTAGCTGCTCCATTTGTAANACATGCCCCACNTCATGACTAAATCCCCAACATGGGTCTCCCATTATTACAATAGATGGAGTGGCTACCATTTTCATCGTTCTTGCATCNCCTAAATAGGCAACACCATCACCATCTCTNAACATATAATAATTAAAGTTTACTCTAGCTAATATATGATTAGTAGGAATTTTNTTGTATTTATCTAATCCCATTAAAGCGTATTCGGAAAATATAATTTTATCATAATTAGCAATAAGTTCTACTCCTTGATTGTAGGTGTACTCCTTAAACCACTCTACGGGATAAGCTACTTGTATATATTTTCCTTTCGCATCTAAAATAGGACTAACAGCACGATCAATAAGCCGATTCCAGTCAGAATTATCATGAATTGAAGCATCAAAATAACCATTTACTTTCCCTGTTAAAAAGTGGGCTTTAATAATAGGAGCAGTTTCAGGTTCATCATCAAAGTAATGAATATAACAATTACCACTTCTTTCAACGTTTATAACATTGACTCCTTCTTTTAATGGAATCACTTGCTTATGAAGTCCCCACCCATTTGGGTCTTTAGTAGGTTCAATACCAACATCAGGCTTACGCATCCAGTAAGGGATGAATAGCTGGACTTCTTTATCTTGTAAGTTAGAAATTAAAACTACAGCTTCTCCAGCTTCTAAGAAAACACCCGTTATATTCTCATATTGAGAATANCCATAACCTATTTTTAACTCTTTAGCTAAAGCTTGACTAGAAGGANTTGCCTTATAACTAGCTACTCTATATTCTGCATCATAGGTGTTATGATAGAGCTTATAAGCCATATCTCTTAAATTCTCATTCTGTATTTTCTTAAGGTCTTTCTTTTTCACTCCTTTTTTTAGTTTGGAGTAACTAGTATCTGTAAAATAGATACTATCTTTTTCTATACTTACCGTTTTCTGATTTTCCGCAAAGGAAAAGGTAGATAAAACACAAAATAAAATACCGAATGTGAGTTTTTTCATAATCTGTAAAATTTGAATCTCCTAAAAAACCAATAGATGTAAATATAATAAAATTATCCCTTCTACTCTTATTAGAATTAACTTAAGACTAAGCATTTTGATAGGAATACAATTTCCTATAATGTATAAAACAAAATGCAAGATAATTAAGAGAATAAGTAAATCTGTACTATCTTGCAAAGATGATGTTTTTCTATTTAATTTTAATAGTTGGATTAAACTGTAGAGGTTAATTGAAGAGAATCTTATTTAAGATTAAAAACTATTCTATAAACCAATACAAAAATCATCACAATCAATAAAACTAGAAATATAAGAGGCCTTTTTAATATGAATTTTGAATTAACTGCTGAATATAAGCCCACTGGCGATCAACCAGAAGCCATCAATCAACTTACTGAAGGAATAAAAAATAATATCCCAGGACAAACTCTACTAGGTGTAACTGGATCGGGTAAAACATTTACAATAGCTAATGTAGTAGCTAATATAAACAAGCCCACCCTAGTACTAAGTCATAATAAAACATTAGCTGCTCAACTCTATAGTGAGTTTAAAAACTTCTTTCCTAATAATGCAATTGAATATTATGTATCGTACTATGATTATTATCAACCTGAAGCCTACTTACCAAGTAGCGATACATATATTGAAAAAGATTTAGCTATAAATGATGAGATTGATAAATTACGTTTAGCAGCAACCTCGTCTCTACTATCTGGTCGAAAAGATGTATTAGTTGTTTCTTCTGTTTCTTGTATTTATGGTATGGGAAATCCTTCCGATTTTTATAAGAATGTTATTGAAATTGAACGAGGAAAAGTAATCAATCGCAATGTGTTTCTACGACAATTAGTCGATAGTCTTTATTTACGTAATGACATTGAGCTAAATAGAGGCAACTTTAGGGTGATTGGTGATACCGTTGATATTTACTTAGCTTATACCGACCATCTTTTAAGAGTTATTTTCTGGGGAGATGAAGTAGATGTTATTGAAGAGGTAGAACCCATTACTGGGGCTACAATTGCAACATTTGATACTTATAAAATATATCCAGCTAATCTTTTCATGACCACAAAAGAAGGTACTTTACGTGCTATACGGCAAATAGAAGACGATTTAACTAAGCAGGTGGATTATTTTCAAGAAATAGGAAAACCTTACGAAGCTAAGCGGCTCTATGAGCGAGTAACCTATGATATGGAGATGTTACGAGAACTAGGCCACTGCTCAGGAATTGAAAATTATTCTCGTTACTTTGATGGTCGTGAACCAGGAACTCGTCCATACTGTTTATTGGACTTCTTCCCTGATGACTTTTTAATTGTAATTGATGAAAGTCATGTAAGTATTCCTCAAATTAGAGCCATGTATGGTGGTGACCGATCTAGAAAAGTTAATCTGGTAGAATATGGTTTTAGATTACCTGCAGCATTAGACAATCGCCCTCTTAAATTTGAAGAGTTTGAAGAGATGGCAAAACAGGTAATTTATGTAAGTGCTACCCCTGCCGATTATGAATTGGAAAAATCAGAGGGAGTTATTGTTGAACAAGTCATCCGCCCTACAGGTTTATTAGATCCCAAAATTGACGTTCGTCCAAGTATGAATCAAATTGATGATTTAATGGAAGAGATTCAAATCCGCGTGGAACGTAAAGAACGAGTCCTTATTACTACTTTAACTAAACGAATGGCTGAAGAGTTAGCCGAATACTTATTAAACCATGGGGTTCAGTGTAGTTATATTCATAGTGATGTGGATACATTAGAACGGGTTAAAATAATGGATGATTTACGTCAAGGCTTTTACGATGTGCTAATTGGTGTTAATCTACTACGTGAAGGACTGGATTTACCTGAGGTTTCACTTGTAGCTATTTTAGATGCAGATAAGGAAGGTTTCCTCCGTTCGCATCGTTCGCTAACTCAAACCGCTGGACGTGCAGCTAGAAATGTCAATGGTATGGTTATTATGTATGCTGATAAGATAACTAATAGTATGCAACTGACTATTGATGAAACGAACCGAAGACGTGCCAAACAAATTGCTTATAATGAAGAGCATAATATTACTCCTCAACAAATTAAAAAAGCTAGAAATTTAGCAGTATTTGGCGATCATAAGGATTTAAGAGCTGAACAAGGTGCATACATAGAACCTGAAACATCTAGCATTGCTGCCGATCCTATTGTTCAATATATGGATAAATCGCAACTTAAAAAGAGTATTGAGCGTACTCGTAAACTAATGAAGGATGCAGCAAAAAAAATGGAGTTTATTGAAGCTGCACAATATCGAGACGAACTAATAAAAATGGAAGATATTCTTACTGAACGTTTTCCTAACGAAAAGTAACATATCAAAACTTATAATAGTTGCTTTTCTGTAGTCCTTACTCTACTGCATAAAACCAGCCATAGTAACAAAACCATTTTGCCCTAGTCATCGCATGCGGATGACTAGGGCAAATGCATCACTTGACTAGGACCTATGAATAGTATTACTATCACCACAACCTATTATGTTAATTTAGCAATGACTTTAGTTGTATTCACATACTATTTATTTCTACCTTTACATCTTTTTAGAAAAATCGTCTTTTTTAGAGAAACGNAATCATGACTAAAGTTAAGAAATCAAAGTTTTCCCAAGCATTTTGGGTAAGTAACGTTGTAGAGTTACTAGAGCGTATGGCTTATTACGCAGTTTTTATTGTACTAACGCTCTATCTTTCCAATATTCTTGGATTTAACGATATTGAAGCAAGTGCTATATCAGGACTCTTTTCTGGAGGGCTCTATTTACTCCCCTTATTTACGGGGGCCTATGCTGATAAAATAGGTTATAGAAAATCTATGATTATTGCTTTCTTCCTTTTAACCCTTGGTTACTTTTCACTAGGAGTTCTTCCTACTTTATTAGAGTCTATTGGTTTAGTAACTTATGGACAAACAACTCAATTTAACGGATTAATAGAAAGCTCAGAACGTTGGCTAATTGTTCCCGTTCTATTCTGTTTAATGGTTGGTGGATCGTTTATAAAGTCCATTATATCAGCGTCTGTTGCAAGAGAAACAACAACAGCTAACAGAGCAAAAGGTTACTCTATATTTTATATGATGGTAAACATTGGTGCGTTTACAGGAAAAACCATTATCGACCCTCTTAGAAGTGTGATGGGAGATGAAGCCTATATATTTATCAACTACTTCTCGGGTATTATGACCTTAGCTGCATTAATTGCAGTTATCGTTCTTTACCGTTCGGCACACACAGCAGGAGAAGGTAAAAGCATGAAAGAAATAGGACAAGGTTTTCTTAGAATAATGACCAATTGGAGATTATTAATTCTTATCCTTATTGTTACAGGATTCTGGATGGTACAGCAACAACTTTATGCCACCATGCCTAAGTATGTTATTCGATTAGCTGGTGCAGATGCTAGACCAGGATGGATAGCTAACGTAAATCCATTAATCGTTGTATTCTGTGTGAGTTTTGTTACTCGACTTATGGCTAAACGCAGTGCTATTACCTCTATAAACATTGGTATGTTTTTAATTCCTATCTCTGCATTACTCATGGCTTGTGGAAACTTATTAGGATCACAAATAATACCTGGTATAACAAATATTACATTAATGATGGTACTAGGTATCGCAGTACAAGCACTAGCTGAATGTTTTATATCACCAAGATATTTAGAGTATTTCTCTTTACAAGCCCCCAAAGGTGAAGAGGGTATGTATTTGGGTTTTAGCCATTTGCACTCTTTCCTATCTTCAATATTTGGTTTTGGTCTTGCGGGTGTTTTATTAACAAAATATTGTCCAGACCCTGCCCTATTTGAAACCACTGAAGCATGGGAGGCTGCAAGTGTAAATGCTCATTATATTTGGTATTATTTTGCTGCTATTGGACTAATTGCAGCTTTAGCACTACTTATATTCTCAAAATTCACTAAAAAATTAGATAAAAGAGAAGAAGCAAAACTTTAATCTTCTTTTTACCTATCTTTGCATACTATTTGTAGTGCAAGAGACTTATAAAGGACTAAGCTCTCTTATTGATATAATAAAACATTTACAATGACTGTTTATTTTATGAGTTTAGCTAGTGGTAGTAGTGGTAACTGCTACTACTTGGGTACTAAATCTTATGGTATTTTAATAGATGCTGGTATTAGCACCCGAAAAATAAAAAAAACACTAAAGCAATATAATATAGGCATGGAGACCATTCGTGCCGTCTTTGTTACTCACGATCATGCTGATCATATTAAAGGGGTTGGTATGTTGGGTGAAAAGCTTCATATTCCCGTCTACACTACTTCAGCAATTCACAAAGGAATTAATGAAAATTACTGTATGCGAGTGAAGTTAACTAATTCTGTACGACACTTAGAGAAACAGCAGCCTTTTCATTTAGAGGATTTTTGTATTGAATCTTTTGAAGTTCCTCATGATGGTACTGATAATGTGGGTTACTCCATTGACATTTTTGGAATCAATTTTGCTTTTCTTACCGACTTAGGAGAAATAACTCCTACAGCATCAAAATATATATCTAAAGCCAACTACCTTGTGTTAGAGGCTAACTACGATGAAGAGATGCTTCGGATGGGTACTTACCCTTTATACTTAAAAGAGCGTATTTCTGGCAATAGAGGTCACTTATGTAATAGAGTAACTGCAGATTTTCTAGCAAATAATTACAGAGAAGACCTTTATCATGTCTGGCTTTGCCATTTAAGTCGCGATAACAACCATCCTGAATTAGTCTATAAAACTATAGAGTGTAAATTAAAAGCTATGGGTGTTCGTGTGGGTAAAGACATACAGATAGAACCTTTAAAAAGAACAAACCCATCACCACTTTATGAAATCACAAATAGTAGTCATGGAGTTACTATCTACGAATCGGATGTTAATGCGATTATTGAAAAAGAAACCACTAAATAGAGAATAGACTTCTAGACTATATTTCTAGGTTGATAATCCTCATCTCTCAAAAAATGACTAATAGGTGGTACTAATGAAAAAACAACACTTTTCTACGTAAAACACCCCCTATTATCATTTTACTCTTGTTATATTCTTTTTTCTGAGTTTATTTTTGTATATTATGGGTAGTAGCGGATAATCCGCCTACCTATATACCTACCCAGTATTTGTGCTGAGTATTAAGTAGTACACCTACGTTTTTATTTTATACCTCATTTTAAGTTTTAAATCATAAAACTGTCAAATAAGTTATATACATATAGACAGACATCTCTTCTTATGTTAAATAAAAGCGCACAGGAAATACAAATCTCCACAATTAGGTTAATCTACTTATATTAACCTAATACAGGTAGTGTATATATATTATTTTATAACATATAAAACTTTAATATTTTAAATGGCAAGCTTTTTTAGAAAAAGAGAAATTAAACAAAAACAAATTCAAAAACGTAAAGAAAGACAACAAAGACGAGAGGAAGCAAAAACTGAAAAGCCTGATAGCTTTAAGGATATGATTGCTTATGTTGACCCTTATGGGGTAATTACCGATACTCCACCTAATCCCGAAAAGTTTGAAGAAGTAAATCCTGAAGACATTGAGGTTTCTATTCCTGAAGATGACAAGGTGGTAGTTGATGATAATGCTGAATTAGATGGCCATGTAAAATTTTACAATGAGAATAGAGGATTTGGGTTTATAACCGATGCAAATAGTAGCCAAGAATACTTTTTCCATATTAGTAATGCACCTGAAGATATAGCAGAAAATAACCATGTAACATTTCGTTTAGAAGAAAATCATCGGGGAGTAAATGCTGTAGAAATTAAATATGCTTCATAGAACATTGTGTCCAAAATAATACAGAACAAATAGGTTATTAATCTAAATAGCTATTTCTATACTTCATTGTTAAGGTTAGAGATAGCTTTTTTTATTTCATCTTTTTATGCCTAGCAAACAAAGCAAATAGTTGTATTTTAATCCGCGTTTATAATTCATATCTGAACTTCCCAACTGTTAATTTTACATAAATTAAGAATAAAACAAAAACTCTTATTCATAAAAAATAACAGACAATTCAAACGTAATTATCTATAAGACTATACATTACAAAACCGATTAAAACAAATACAATTTGATCTCCTAATGTTAAAAAAATAGGCCTATTTATAAACACCAAAAAAAATAAAAGATGCTCTTGCAGATTAAAAAAATTGAACTACCTTTGCAACGCAATAGGGATAACACAACTCCCAATATGCACTCATAGCTCAGTTGGTAGAGCAATTGACTCTTAATCAATGGGTCCAGGGTTCGAATCCCTGTGGGTGTACAAAAACATCTATAACCTCCTAATAACTAGGGGGTTATTTTTTTATCAAAACTTCTCTCATTCTTCGGAAAGAATTATGGGGTCAGTCCATATTCTTGGGGATTTAACAATTAAGCATATAGCATCATTACTCTATACAGATAGAACCTAACATCATCTACTCCTCTGAAAGTAG
>JGI24707J26582_10000843_pt1 | contig 24533 bp, 16 predicted proteins | sample BioPla1DNA1_FD_26582 | JGI IMG/M metagenome (IMG submission 26582)
AAAAAACCTACTTGTGGATCTAGTCCAACCGTTTCAAGAGCTGCCTCACAATCATGGGCCAACAATGTATAAAAAAATGACAATAAGGCATTTATTTCATCTGTGGGTGGTCTTTTATTACGTCCTCTAAAAGTATTCTTAAAATCAGGGTTAAATATTAGCTCTGAAAAAACACTATAGTAGTTTTTTGCTGCTTCTCCTTCAACACCCCGTAATGAATCTAGATTCTTCACTTTATCAATATTATTAATCGATATGGCTAAACTACTAACTATTTTGTTTACTTTCTTACTATCTATTTTGTCTTTGTGATCTCTTACCAATCTTTGAAATACACATCTACTATTGAAAATCTTCCCTATAATACAGTTTTTCGATATCTCTAAACAGGCATTTTTATCATCACATACTCTATATTGTTTTCTCCTTAATCTCACATTTCCTTTAGTGGGATTTTGTATTCCAACTAAAAATCTTCCTGTATATGAAATAAAAGATACCTTAATATCCTTTTCAGAGCACATTTTCATTAGAGCAGGCGTAATCGTTAAGGGTTCAAAGATAACTATATCCTCAATATTATGAGATGGGAACTGAGCTATTTTCTGTTTTCCCTTTTTAAATACAATTGTTTCTCCCTCTTTAGATATGCCCATTCCAGTGCTGGTAATATAAATAGTACTTAATAATTTTCTCATATTTTAATCCTTCTCAGTCAATTTTGTATCAATATAACGCTTAACTGACTTATAAGACTTTTTAGTTTTTGGCACACAAATATTATATAAAGAACAATTAGCACATTTAGTCGAGTATATAGGTAGTATTTTTATATCTTTTTCAATAATTTCATGCATTTTTTTCGATATATCACAAACCTCATGTCGTAATGATTCATTTATTTCTATCAGACGCCTGTGCCTGGTTTTCCCATAGTATAAATATCCAGTTCTAATAGAAGTCTGAAACATCTCCTCTAAACACATGGCTTGAATACAAAGTTGGATAGCATCTCTATTATCTTCTTTTGGCTTTCCAACCTTATATTCAACTGGTATAACCTCATAAAAATTGTTCTTAGAAGAAATAAAACACCCCGAATCATTTAATCTAAATTCTACAGCATCTGCAATACCATAGAAGCCTAAACTATATGAAATAAGCGGCAAACTTCTACTTATAAAATAGTCATTTCTTGATTCAAAAATAAATGGATCATCGACTTTCTCATGGAATATTTCCCCTTTTACCGTATATATGTTTTCTGCCCACTGTTGTTCCATATGTATTAGGGCCCATTGCCGTTTACAAAAGTAGAAATGTTGTATACCTGAAATCATTAATAATTCATCGTCTGTATACAATTAAATTCCACCCCTATCTTCCATCAATCTCTTNCATTTCTAATCCTTTTAAGGGCTCAACCGAAATAACATAGTCGTTTATTTCTTTTGGCTCAACAATACCCTTTTTTAGATTAATTTTAACACTTTTATGAACCTTCGCTGAAGAATATTGTCCATTAGGACTATTGTGTTTCCACCAAAATACCTTCATTATTTCCATACTACCTTCAGGTCTTGCCGATGACGCATCATTTTCAAAAAGTTCAATTAGGGCTGTTTTTATATCCTCTACGTCCTTATCATCCAATCCTGTTTTTGATGCCAGCTGTGGATTGATACTTCCTGCAAAAGTATATAAACCAAAATCTACACGATGTTTCATACCCATAGTATCTGAAGATTTGTTTTTTCCATCTCCCTCACTATTAACACTCTTTGTAATTTGAATACTCGTAGTATTAATAGGTGATACACTAAATGCACTTTGAATAGATATAGGCCCTCTTACTCCTGTTGATACCCCTTTTGTTTCTCCACCTTTAAAAGCAAACACTTGTCCAAAGGCCCTAACATCTATCCATTCCTTGCATGCTGCCTCATATAATTTATCCTTATCTTTAAGAACATCTTTAGGTAGAGTCTTTTCAGCTCGCTCTTTTAAACTTTTATACCCATCCATTTTATTATCATCTGATTGAACGAATACCCTTTTCCCATTTTGCATTAGCCTATTTCTTATTTTACGCTTAATGCATACATCCGATATTTCACCTATACCGTCATAATTAATGCGTGGCCTGTTTCCATTTAAGGGATCACCATTGGGGTTTGCATTTTTCACACTAAGAACCACTAAGAAATCATACTTATTATTTAACATTTTACTTCCTCCTTTTTTCTTAATGCTGCACGTTGGCAGTGATAACCTAATAAAAATTCACCGGATAATGCTGTATCTTTTATGAAGTCTTCCGGTTCAAATAAATTCATTATTTCATCAATTAAGCTCTCCCTACTTTTACCTTTTCCTTTTAGTCTTGTGAAAGATGGTTTTAGCGCTAATTCGATTGCTTTCCATGTTGAAAATGGATACTGGGAAAACCTCTGCATTAATCTATCTGCATTTGTTAGTCGATTTTCATCATTTGTATCCAATGCCCATCTTTCAACATTTTGAGCTATGGCTAATAGTCTGCCATATAGATAATCTCTACTTCGTCTTTCCTTATCCAGTGCCATACTTATTTCCTCCTTCTTATAATCATAGCAATACTTTTTATATAATGCACAAGTGATACTAAGAGATTTGTCAAAATTCCATTGTTTTTCAAATGCAACCCTATTTACTGTTCTTCTAACGGAATTCTGAACTAAATCTAAAGGTATCTTTTGTCCATCCGTGATACAAGTTAAAATTCTATCTATCACCTGCATTTTAACTTTTGTATTAACTTGCTTTCCCTCGCCAAAAATTGTATTTGCGATATCCATAGGGGCCGGAGCTCCAACGAATACATGAGGTTTTTTATAATGATGAATCCAATTGCAGGTTGTATGCCACTTTTCTAATTTGTCGATAAAATCTTCGGGATTCATTTCCTGATAATATGTAATGGATAATCTTCCATCGGTAACTGATTCGAGACTCATTAATACAACGTGATCAAGTTCATCTAGTTTTGAATTGTATCCACGTAATTTCATATTAATTTTATTGGCAACTTCTTCCCCTGTATAAGTAACTGCATTTTCACTTCCTTGATCTTCCCCACTTAGTAAATCAAAAGTATCATAAAAAATATTAGCAATTTCTACCTTAGATGTTCTCCAGCAAATAATCGTTTTTTTACCATTATTATATCCTTGCTTTGATATTAGCCACTTCACGGCATTATGGGCCTTTTGAGAAACTTCGTAACTTACCCCATAACTTTGAGTGGAATTTAGAAATCTTCCTCTGTAAGTAAATCCGTTAGAATCATTAGAACTTATTATTTTTGCATTAGCACACTTATTATATATGTTTTTAGGATGATTTATAGCAGTGGGTAAATGCTTGCCTAATACTTGGCAAAAGCCTTTTGATGTCAATGAAGAACTATAATATTTTTCCCAACTCTTAAAAAGACTAATATCCCTCCATACACGACTTTCTTTTATATCTATTTGTTCAACACACCATCTTATAAAATCATCATTATTTTCCACATTCCCTTTATCATCCAAGGTATATACCTTTGCATTTATCAAGTTTTCTATAAGAGTTCCTTTTTTTACATATTCATAAATGGCTTTTACCTTCCCATGGGTATCATTGGATACTGCCCATTGATATAAGTTTTTGCAGTAATCTTCATATCCATGCCATTTTTCGCCTCCATATTTCTTATAATCCCCAGCTAGATATTGTACCTTATCACATAATGGATGTGGAACTGGATATTTACCTGCTCTACCACCTGATTCTTCTGTGCAAGGTATAATTATGCTAGGGCTATCCTTATCTAAGATATGGGCTCTTAAAAAATTACCCTTTCCATCAATAACCACTTCAATCTGCGCCTGTACAATAGTATGATATATGGGCAGTAGAGGAGTTGTATCTTCACTTTCTATAACTCCTACTTGTGAAATATTATTTTCATATGTATCATAAAGTCTTTGAATCCAACTCATACCCCGCCTCCTCATACCCTTCTAGTAGCCTTGGCTCACTTATTCCGACTGTACTAATCTGCTCAAAATCCATTTCTTTAATAATCTTTGGTGTAGTATCTACGAAATCCATTGAAAACATAATAACACCATCTTTCATTATCGGTTTCCAAAAATATGCCTTTAAATTGTTTTCTCCGGATTCACTTGGGTAATCAAATTTATAAAACATTCTGTCAAACCGTAGTTCTCCATAATTATCATAAAACCCCTTCTTCGCGCCATATACTACAGGTTCTACATATGCCTGACATTCTCTTGTTCCAAGAAAAACATCTCGTCTGCCTCCTTTTTCAATCATTCTCTTCGCTACAAAGAAATGTTTATTTTCATTCCTATCTACTTCTAAATCCGTTCTATTAAGATTCCATTCAAAATGGGCTCTTACTTCGTATTCAACATCGCTTAAGTATGTATAATATGAAAGGGTATTTCCTCCATTGTAATTAATGGGTCTAATACCTTGGCTCTGGGTTCTGATAGGATTCATTACCCGAATCTCATCAATAATCCAGTGAAATGTCGGTTTCCAATATATGCTTTCACATATTCCCTTTAATGCTTGATAAGTCGGAATTTGATATGTGAACTTTTCTCCCCCAACACGGGTTATGGAATCAGTAAAAAGAGCGTACCTTCCATAAATTTTAAACTCAACTTGATTTCTCATAATCTCCTCCTATAAAATTGTGGCTTCTACAGCTTTTGATTCCATTAGTAAACCATAAGCATCATCATAATAGGCCTCTGATAAATAATAGATTCCTGAATTCTTTTGAGTTTCATATATGGCTTCCATTTTACATAGGGCCTCAATTTGATAATGAAATAAATTAACCGAATGTCTTTGAGCTAACTTAAGATATGCGTACCCCTGTTCTAGGTAATACATGGCACATAAACCTGATATTATTTCTTTACTTTCATTGTTATATGGAACAATAATGCCTTGGGTATATGTATCGATGGCTCTATAATTTTTAGCTGCTGTATCAAAAGCCTGTGTAAGGGTAATATGGGTGGCTTGTTTTCTATACTTAGCTGCCTCTATAGACTTTTCATTTATTGATAATAAGTTAAATATGTTATCTTGAACTCCCTCCTTCAATTTCACCAAATAAGGCATTCCCTCTTTTCTTTTGAAAAAGTAATACTCATAATATTTTTCTAAAGCTTTAGGACTAAGTAAATCATTATCAAACCTATCCGGTAAAACTCTATATTCTTCTAGAATCCGCTCCGTTACTTCTTTTCCCTTTAGAATATCCGTTAATCGAGATAACTTTTCATCTTTTGGATTAACTATGTAGACTTTTCCCTTATCTTTCATGAAACCATTTCTATTGCATCGACCTGCAGCCTGGACTATGGAATCTAACCCTGCCAAGTATCGAATAACTACATCAAAATCTATATTTATCCCCGCTTCCATTAATTGTGTACTTACACAAATGATTGGTTCTGCCGTCCCATCCCTTGCCCGTTTAAGTTTATCAATCATTTCATTCAAACGCTCCATACGGTGAATAGGGCACATGCTTGTACTTAAATGATATACATTTTTAGAGTATTTATTTAATATTTTAGTGACTTTCATAGCAGAATTCTTTGTATTAACAATTATTAAAACACTTTTTCCTTCTTTTACTTTATTTAAAACAAATTCTACTATTTCTTCGTTCTCCCATCCTCCAGTTTTTGTAAGATCTTCTGTAATAGTTCTTGAAAATTCTTTGTATAAGTTATTTGTGTTTTTAATGATTCTGTTCTTACTGTGGATATTTAATGCATAGGATTTAGGCTCAATTCTATCTAGAAGTGGTTGAGTGGCTGTACATAATACTATGGATGAGTGACATATTTCTTTTAGAAACTGCATGGCCATATTGAATAAATAAATAAATTTTACTCCTAATGTTTGTATTTCATCAAAAATTATTATGGAATTAGCCAATTGATGCATTCTTCTAACACTTCTTGTCCCTCCTGCAAATAACGTATCTAATAATTGCACCATAGAAGTAAAAATAATGGGAGCATCCCAATTCTCTGATAATAATTTTGTTGTAGGCGTTTCTTCATCCTCAGTCAAGTTAGAGTGATGTTCTAAAACAACAGTTCCAAATTCCTCATTAGTTTCTAAGATATCTCTAATTTCTTGAGCATTTTGATCAATAATCGTATTAAAGGGCACCACATATATAATTCTATCCATTTTATTTTCTTTGGCATGGTGAAGTGCAAATCGCAGACTAGATAAGGTCTTTCCTCCACCTGTTGGAACTGTAAGTTGAAAAATATCATTATTAGCTTTCGCCGCAATTTTACAACTATTAGATATCTCTGTTCTTAAACTATCTATCTTATTACGAATCTGAAATTTAGAAATATAATTTTCTAATCTTTCTATTAGAGTTGTCCAATCTATATATTCACTATTTAAACGTCTCGTCTTCCCCATTGGCATTTGAAAGTCTGCGGTATCTTGCCTATCTGCATCTATCAAACAACTAAATAAATACTTTATAAGTAGACCAAACATATAAAAAGTTGTTTTATCGTCTTTAAATTTCTTTATACGGTCAAGATTATTCTTAAGCGGTGTAACTAAATCTTCATTAGTTAATTTATCAATTAGAGATTTTAATTCATCATCCAAATTATTTACTGCCTCTATTAATCTCTCAATTGTTTCAGCCTTCTGCATTTTTTCATGTAGTAAGTTATTCCCATCAGGAGTTAGACAGTCAATCAATCCCCCATGATGTGATTTAATTATTAATGATATAATGGACCTAATCCTTTCATCTATTTTTTCCAATTGATATATGTATTGTGCTCCTATTGATGAGTGATCTACTTTTCCCTTCCATTGGATGGGCTCCATATAATTTTTATCACCCTTATCTAATAATGCAGTTTGTGATTTTATATATGAATTAAATAATTCTGTTTGTTTCCCTAAATCATGTAGTAGCCCTATTAATTCCCCCCATGATTTCATGCCAACTTTATTAGCATATTTCCCAGCTAGACGAGATGTTTCAATTAAGTGCTCTTTTACAGTCTGAATCACATCATCTTCTTTCCTATAATGCGCAATAAATATTTCATTTGAACTCACTATGAATACGCCTCCCTCCTTAATATTCTACATTTTTTTATACAAAAAAAACAATATAATTTCAAAAAAAGTGAAAAACAGTCAATAATATAAAAACGTGCATAAACAACCAATTTGTATCAGTAGCTTATACACGTTTACTATTAAGTCCTAATAAAAATTATTAAACTCTATCCATATACTCCCCATAACCTTCTTCTTCCATCTTATCCTTAGGAATAAATTTCAAAGCAGCGGAATTGATACAATACCTAAGGCCGCCTTTTTCTATGGGTCCATCATTAAATACATGTCCAAGATGGGAGTCAGAGCCAGAACTTCTTACCTCTGTTCTTATCATATTGTGACTGTAATCTTGCTTTTGCTTTACCAAATTGCTATCAATGGGTTTTGTAAAAGAAGGCCAGCCGCACCCTGATTCGAATTTTTCCCTAGATGAAAAGAGGGGTTTGCCACTTATGATATCGACATATATCCCATCTTCAAAGTTATCGTTATATTCGTTTTGAAAAGGCGGTTCGGTCCCATTTTCTTGAGTTACTTTGTACTGGATATCTGTTAACTTTTTCTTTAATTCCTCTTTGCTTTCTGCCATAGATATATCACCTCAGTTTTATAATGCCCCATTTTGGGAAATTTAGAATATAATTATGCTATAAATTATAAAAAAAAGACAAGCATAGATGCCTGCCCTACAAACTTTGAACCTTTTTAATGGTTGGGATTTGTTGTTTATTAGATTATACCGATTTGTTTTCTGATGGTATCTAGAGTTTGTTGAATTTCCAAGGATTCCTTAAGGGGCATAATATCACTTTCTAACTTACCTTCCTTAAGGCATCTGATAACTTCTTCTATTTCATAATTATATCCGTTGCCTTCCATGGGCATATGGATTGTTTCTTGATCCTTATTGTGTACTTGGATAAAAGCTTTTTCAGCTCTATACCAACCATGGGGGATATGTATATACCCCTTATCACCTATAATAAATATATTTTTGGGGGTTTCTGTCATTATTGCGCAGCTTAAAAGTGCCATTTCCCCATTTTCGTATCCAAAAATCATGGATGATTGCTCATCTACCCCCGTATGACATATATCTGATATGACTTTTATCTCTTTGGGTTGCCTATTATATATCATGGATACAAAAGAAATAGGGTATACCCCTACATCCATTATTGCCCCCCCTGCTAGATTTTTATCAAAACGGATATCATCATATCCCGTGCTGGACTTAAATCCAAAATCTCCTTTTATCATTTTAACTTTACCAATGATATCTTCATTGAGTATTTCCCTTATCCTTCTAATCAGTGGAAAAAACCTTGTCCACATGGCTTCCATCAGAAATACATTATTTTCTTTGGCTATGCTAATCATTTCTTCTACATCTTTTTTGCTCCCTGCAAAGGGTTTTTCGCAGATTACTGCTTTTTTATTTTTGAGGCACAATATTGCATGGTCTTTATGTAGTCCATTAGGAGTCGAAATATAAACGACATCAATTTCTTCGTCTTTAGCCAATGCCTCATAATTATCATATCTTTTTTTAATTCCAAAGATATCTCCAAATTCATTAGACTTGGTTATATTTCTTGATGCGATGCCGATAAGCTCAGCTTCTTTTGCATATTTTATGCCTTCTGCAAACTTCTTGGCAATTCTTCCTGCTCCTATAATTCCGAATTTGATTTTTTTGTACATATATTTGCCTCCCGTCATATTTATGAGGATATTATACTATTGGCATATTTTATATTCAAAGTATCCCCCATTCTTAAAATTATATTTGTATTGCAAAAGGCATCAAAGAATCAGGAGAGTTAGGGTATAGGTTTATTCTTACATGGAATCATGTCGATATCTGTGAATCCATCTTTTTACTAATTCTAGCAAAGAGCCTTGATAATCTTTTTGTTTACCTTGTTCTTTTTGTATACGGGCTTGTTCGAGTTTTGCTCCTTCATATTCATCGTTAATTTTAAGTGCTTCTTGGATTGCTCTAGATGCATCTTCTAGTTTTTTCTTTTTTCTATATAGTCTTGCTAATCTGACCCAAGCTAAAATATAATTCTTATTTATTTCTATACTTTTTTGGGCATAATCTATTGCCAATTCTTCTTTGTTCCAGCTTTCATATAGATTCGAATATTCCAACCAATACTCTTCTTTCCTAAGCTTAGAAGGGATTTGTTCTAGATAGTCTTCTGCTAGTTCGTATTGCCTTTTACCTATATATAGCCTTGATAATCTTATATAACTATCATAATCATCACCTTTTTTAATAGACCTTTTATAAGACTCCACTGCCTCATTTTCACTGCCTTGATTGTTATACAGTTCTCCGTAGTAAAACCATATTAGTTTAGAATCCTCCATAGCTGCTGCTTCATTAAGATATTCTGCTGCTTTTTCATAATCTGTTTTAAGTATATAGAGTTCTGTTAGATTTAAAAGTATAGACAAATTATTAGATTCTTTTTCATTTGCTTTGGTAAGAAAATAGGCAGCATCATCATACCATCCTAAGTGCATACAAGCAATTCCCATATTATTATAAACCTTGGAGTTTTCATCAAAGACTATGGCTTTTTTATACCACTTTATTGCTTCCTCTGGCTTTTTTAAGGACATAAAATAATCGGCTTTTTCCTTACACTTTTCCCACTCTGCTTTATTTTCCCATTTGAAAATTTCTTTTCTTAGAGTATCTAATTCAGATTCATAAAAATAATCAATAAGATCTAGAAACCCAATATACTGTTCTGTTATGGATTGCTGCCCATCTTTTATCCTTTTTATCTGTCCACTTATATGAGATAAACCTAATTCCACTCTTACCCAGTCTTCTAGTTTTCCCATTAAAAAGTCATCAATAGACTGCTTCCAATAATGGTAGCAGTGATAATACAATTCTTCTATGGAATATACCTTAATTTTAGTCATATAAAAATAGTATGGTCTCTCCACTGTTTCAGGAGAGACGCTAAGTATTAATGAGGACATCTTATTCACCTCTTATAATCGTACCAATTCTGCAATGTCCATTGCTATATTGTCTAAGATATCTGTAAACTTATCTTGTAAATCATAATATTTTCCATTAGGCTTTGTTAAAGGATCATAGCTCTCTATGCTTAATTTATCCTTTCTTGCTACAACATAAGTTGTTATACTACTTTCCCTTAGCATAGCACAAATCTCAGGAACATATTTCCCATCTTCCGTAGGTACATGGGGTGGGGCATCAGTTATAAGTATAAATATGTTTTTACCACTTTTGTCCACTTTAGAAGTTTTCAAAAGTTCTATACCTGTACCTACCGCTTCCAAAGAAGATTCGGGTATATCCCCTCCATAGGTTCTTGGAATATTTTTAACTTGTCTTTGGAATTTTTCTACTTCATTTGTGAAGTTATAGACACTGGGGTTTTCTTTTTCTCCTAAATCACCAAAACCTATAAGGCCCAATTGGAAACCTATACCTTTTCGACTTAGTATATTTGAAAATTCTATGGCCCTATCCTTAACTCCATTAATATAGGTGTCCATGCTCCCTGTAGTATCTATTATAAATACAATATTCATATTTTCGGCAGAAGTAGTCGAAAGCTCTCTTTTAGGTGGCGGCATAACCTTGGTCCTATCAAATTCTGCTCTTTCAGTTTTTCCTGTAGATAAATCTTTTACAAATACTTCGAAAAGATTATTTTCATCTATGGCATAGGTAATTTCTAGCTGGGTAGTACCCTTAAGCCCCGTAAGCATTACACTACCTATATATTTTCTTTCTTCTTCATTATCTTGCTCCCATTGATAAACATCAACCTGTACCGAAGAAGCCCCGGACATACTGGCAAAGTTTCTATCAGATATCTTTGCCGGAATAGAACTGCCCATGGGGATAATGGGAATTAATTCTTTTTTCATGGTATCTACATTTATAACCGCTTCCGTACCAAAAATTTGGCGGGTGATTTGCCCCACCTTTACATTGCTGTTAGGAAGGTGGATGAGATAATTATAAATCGATGCCCCCATGGCTACACTCTTTGCAGGGTCCGTAGCACGATAGGGTTCCTTAATGTATCCCCCAACCATTCTTTTTACCATAGGAATTAGGGTTGAACCCCCAACTAAGATTACCTTTGATATTTCGTCGGGTTCCCTTCCTGCCCTTTTTAGGGCCTCTTGTATAATTTCACGGCTTCTGTCTATATATTTTCTAATTAAGGCTTCAAATTCTTCCCTTGTTAACTCCATTACTAGATTTTTGGGGACCCCTTCATGAATTATAAGGGGATGAATCCTTATGGCTACTTTGTTAGTTCCTGAAAGTTTCTTCTTGGCTTGTTCCGCTTCTTGCTTTAGTTTTTGAACCACTCTTTTTCTTTCTACAGTTTCTAACTTGTCTAGATTAATCCCTGTCTCCTTTAAAAAATTCTCTTTCATCAGGCGTATAAGTTCACTGTCAAAATCATCTCCCCCAAGATTCATATCTCCGACATCAGATAATTCTTGAAATATTTCCTCCCTATTTTTATCTTGGGATACCTTTAGGACACAAGCATCAAAGGTTCCCCCACCTAAGTCATATACTAAAAGGGTTTGGGCATACCCCTGCCTATACCCATATTCTATTGCCGCTGCTAGGGGTTCTGATAAAAGATGAACATTCTTAAATCCTGCCATCTCCCCTGCTTTTTTTGTTGCAAATATCTGTCTGTCGTTAAAATATGCTGGGTGGGTTATGACTACTTCATCAAAATTTTCTCCACTTTGATTTTCTGCTGCTTTTTTTAACTTTTTTAGTATTTCGGCACTTATTTCTTCCGGGAGTTTTTCTAAGGCTCCTACTTTGATTTTTTCCGATTGTCCCATGAATCTCTTGACAGAAATCACGGTGCTTTCTGGATATATGATTGCCCCAGCCTTGGCCTCACTGCCTACTATAATCCCTTCTTCTCCATAGCACACAACAGAGGGAAGGATTTCATCCACTCCATCTATCTTTACAATTTCCATTTCATCTGTTTTATCTTTATATATGATTGCTGCCGAATTGGTGGTTCCTAAATCTATTCCTAAATAACTCATTCTTCTCCCTCCAGTACTGTCTTATTAAATCGGCTTGGATCAAAGGGCTGCTTAAATCCGCTAGGGGGATACTCTTCTCCGAATCCTAAATCTTCAACTGCACCTTTTACAAGCCCCCCTTCTTCCTCTACTGCAAGGGTTACCTGCAACTTAGTCTTACCTGATGGCCTCTTTGGCAATCCCTTTATGCCTACATCCCCAATTAACTTACAATTTTCTATGGTATCTTCTTTATCTATTCTTTCTAGAATTCTAAGTTCTAGAGTTGTCATATCTTCAAGAGTTTTCCCTGATAGAGTAAATATATGGCTTTTTTTTGCCAATGAATAGGGGGTCCCCCTTCTTATCATGGTAAAAAAAGATTTCCTTGTGCCATGATCTACTTCGAGTCCAATATCATGGGGAACTGTAACTTCAAATTCCACTTCTACCTTTTCCGCTTCTAAATCAGGGTGGGTTAACACCCCCATTTTCATAGCTGCATAATAAGTAGCACCCAAGGAGATATCTAGAGCTGGTCTTTCTGATGTGTATATTTTATTTTCTTCATTAAATATACCTATTAGCATATCTTTTATCCAAGGCATAGTAGATGAACCCCCTTCAAGAAGTACCCTATCTATGTCGCTTGGAAGCAGTGCCCCAGTATAAGCTTCTCTTAAAGCTTTTAATACAAGTTTTCTCGTTTTTTCTATAAAGTCATGGATTAAATTTTCAAATTGCTCCCTTGTTATTTGTTCTACAAATGGCGGAATACAAAAGGTAAAAGGAATTCTAAAGCTTTTGACCCCGGATAATCTTTCTTTTGTTTCCCTTGCTCTCATTATAAGTTCTGCTTGATTTTCTGGTGTCATAGCATCCTTATTTTGTCCTGTTTTATTTTCTATATATAAATAACATTGTTTTAGGAGGACTTCGTCGATATTATCTCCCCCGTGGCGTGCTTCCCCTCCTTCGCTTATTACCTGCAGCTTGATGCGACAATCATCTTTTTCGACTACATGGAATAGAGTAATATCTAAAGTCCCTCCCCCAAAATCAAAAACCATGATTTTTTCATCCTTGGATAATTGATGTCTGAAATTATATGCTAGGGCCGCTGCCTTTGGTTCTTCTATAAGGCAAATCAACTTATCTTTCAATCCCGCTAATTCACAAGCTCTCATCGTAGCCTTTTTTGCCCCATCATCAAAATCATAAGGTACAGAAACTACGCACCCTGCAATCTCTGCATTTGGGTTCATGTTTTTACAATGACTTATCAATTCTTTTAAAATCATTGCCGATATCTCTTCCGGAAGATATTCTTTATCTTCTATTTGTATTTTTTCGTTGGTTCCCATTTTTCTTTTGATTGATCTTATGGTGGTTTCCGGGTAAATTTTCATAGACCTATAGGCTTCTTCTCCTATAACCCATTCCTCTTCGTCCCCTTCTTCTCCCCTATATTGAGCTACTGAAGGAAGAGGAATCTTACCAAATCCATTGCTGATGTCTATGGGCTCGGGTTTTTTGTTATTATTATCCCAGTAACTTATTACTGAGTTGGTTGTCCCTAGGTCTATTCCTAGGATATACCATTCTTCGGGGAGATCTTTTTGTTCTTCGATTTGTTTCTTGTATTCTTCCCAGTTCATTATTTCACTCCTTTTACATGGATAGATAGTTATGGGATTCCATGCGGATTTTGTGGTTTATAATGTTAAATTAGTTGAGGTGATTATGCAAGAATGGTGGTGGCTATATTAGGTATTTATGTTATAGTTGGATAATTGCAGTTTGGGTATAATCTGTGGCGGGAAACATTTCTCCGAATCCACAGTCCTTTATGATTACCTCTATTTGGTCATATTGTCTAAATCCTAAGGTAAATTTTAGCCTTAGGGTTCTTGAAGGTCTATCGGGTAAGCCTTCAAGGTTTATGGTATGTAGGGGTGTTATCTCCCCCCTATCATTTCTTTTGTATACAGGTATACATAATGTGTTTTCCGTTTCCCCATCCAATATAAATATTTTTGGTTTGGGTTTTTGCCACCAAAACGTATTTTTTTCTATTAGGGGTATGAAACAAGGTGCCTTTCTAAAGGCTCCATTAATCCCTATATCCCAGGTTAACCTATGGTAATCTGTTAATTTAATCATTGTCTCAGGAATGATTCCCAAGTAAGAAGCGGCACCTATACATGCCCCTAGTGCTACCGTCCCTTCTGCTTCTTTTGGGTATATGATGGAACTTCCTAGAAATTCGTTTTCTAAAAGTTCCTTCATCCAGCTCATTTCAAAGCCGCCCCCAACGGCTATTATTTTGTGTATTTCATTTTTATCGATTACTCCGTTGATTGTTTTATTTAACAATTTAGAAATAAATTCTTTAATACTTTGTGAAAATGGCTCTATGAGCCTATCCATATCCTCAATAGTAACGGACTTTTGGAAGGCAGGATATACAAAGTTAAAATATAGTTTTGTTGTTTTTTTCTTATAATAGTTTTGGAATAATAACCCTTTATTTTGATATGCAAAGACCTCAATTTGGTGGAGAATTTCATCACTAATCCTATGTTGAGTTAGCCCTGTTTCTTCACAATAAAAATTAACAAATAACTTTTTTAATAGTTTATCAAGTTTTCTTCCTCCCAAGGTTGAATCAAATAAATAAGATAATGTCTCCGCATTAACACTCCCTTCATTGGAAGGATTAACCCTAATAAGTCCTCCCCGTATCTGTTCTCCCCCATAATCGATAAATAAAACCTTTTCTTCACTGTTTAGAGAACGCTCAAAATACAAATATCTTAAAATACATTCTCTATAACCCATTAGATTTATTAAGGCCTTACTAAGCCCTGCAATTGAAAAAGCTCTTTCTAATTCTTCCCTAGCACTTTCCGAAAAATAATCCGGTACTGCGGCTATAACCCCTACTATATCTGCATTGGGGTTTAGGTTCTTACACATATCTATTATTTCTTTAATGTATCTACTAAGGAGGTTTGGTATATTCATGGGTTTACCACTAATATCTATAAGTTCCTTAGTTCCTAATTTTGATAAGATATTATGAATTGTGATATCATCAAAATATCCCCTATTAAGTAGGGCATATTCACCATAGACCCATTCCCTATTTTCTGGAATGTATTGCATAACCGTTGGTATGGAGGGATTCCCATAACCACCACTCATATCGATTAATTCTGCCTGCTTCCTATTAACATTCCAAATGGCTATTTTGGTTGCTTTGCTTCCTATATCTATTCCTAGTATGAATTTTGTTTCGTCATTAAAGTCCATTGATGAAATTTGTTTTTTGAATATTTTCCAGCTCATAGCTTCTCATCCTCACCTATTTGCCTGCAACTACATTGGCTTTTAATACGATTTGATTGTTATATTTATATCCCCTGTTCATGGTCTTGATGATTTCACCCTTTTCAAATCCTTCTTTTACTTCAGCCATCAGAACTTCATGTTCTTTCCCATTAAATTTTTCATGGGTCTTAGGGTTTATAAATTCAACTTTAAATTCCTCTAGCAGGTTTTCTAGTTTTAGGGTAAGGGCATCAATATTTTCTACATAAGAAGCTACTACCTCTTCATTTTCATTTCTAAGTCTAGATACCGAATAGTTTATTATTTCTTCATAGGTGCTCATTTCAAAAAACAGATGCTCCCTAAGATACTTTATCATTTTTTTATTAGCTTCATTTTTAATTTTTTCTACTTTTCTTCCTAGCCTTTCCATAAGGGCATCATAGCCCTCTTTGATTTCATTATCTAAAAATGCTCCTTTTTGTGTTAGAACATCCTCTATAGGGGTATCATACTTGCTAATAAATTTATTGTATATTTCTAAGTCGATTTTTTCGTATTCTTTTTCTATCACAATAGGATCCAACTCTTTTTTTACATATTCCTCAAATTGATTGATTGTACTCTGGTATAACTCTAGGCTTTCCCTTAGGCTTTCAATTTTTATAGAAATTGTTTCAGAGATTCCTTCTATTATAGGGGTATACTCAGCTTCTTCCGGTATATCCTTGTATAATTCCTGATTTTTATTAAACTCTAGAAAAAAATCTACTATTCTTTCTCCGGCTTCTTTGTTTATATATAAATTTTCGACTATTTCCTTTAGTAGAGCCCCTGGGTTGAACTTTTCTATATATATCTTTAAAAGTTCCTCCTTCAAGGAGCCCCATTTTTCGGTAAAGTCATTAAAATTATCAATAAACTCTAAGGGCTCTTCGGTTTTGAGCCTAAGCTTCTTTCTTACGGTGATGTCATTAATATACAATCTCATTCCTTGAAACTTCAGGTAGTTTTCAAATCCCTCTTTATCAAGTAATATTATTTTGTTAGGCTCTTTTTCTGCCTCTTTAAAGAAATCCTCTAACTCTTCGATTTCTTTTCCTAAATGCTGATAGGCCTCCCTTATGGTATGTAGAATTTCTTGGATTATTTGCTGTTCACTACTTTCGTACTGCTCTATTTTCATTTCTTCTTCCAAGGCATTCACTTGAATCTTAATAATTGCCTCCACATTATCTTTTTCTTGTTTTATGGATTCATAGTAAAAATTGGCAGCCTTTCTTAAATGAAAATCGTTAAGCCTTTTTATACCCTTCTCTGACCTTTTTGTATAACATTTATAAAGAGGTTCACTCATTTCTTCAATCAATAAGAGATATAATTCTCTTATGAATTCTAGTTGTGAATCTTCACCTTTATAGATGTCCATTAATCTATTTCTTGAATTTATTAAAGTTGGGCCTATTTTATAATTAAGCCATAGCTTTTCCAGTTCATCTAACTGATTTAAGATATTTATCTTTTGTTCTGTAACAAATTTATCCTTTTCTATTTTAATTGGATTGATATTAGCCTTAGGGTCGGCTATTCCCTGATTTGCCAGCTGGCTTTCTTTAAATTGCTTAAGCTGCGACAAAAGTACGGTGCATATTCCAATCAATATTTCTTTTGCTTTTCCCGTTTTTATGTTTTCCTCATTATCATAAAATAAGTAGATTGTCCTTTGATAATGATGCATTAAGTGATCAAAGTATTCAAATATCCGCTCATCATATTTGGATAATTTATTTTCCTCAGTAAGATGATTAAGTATTCTAAGCATTACCTTCATTTTGATATGAAAAAAACATCCCTTTATACTTTGTTCAGTAAATTCATCGAAAGCCTGAAGGGTTTTTCTCCAGGCTTCGATTAATTCCTTTGACTTTAGCAAAATAGGGGGATACTCCTTAAACATATAAATCCTCCTCTTACTATCATGACTTTAGTATAAGTCGTCTACAGATAGCTCCGTCTCTACTCCACTAGTACTCATGCTTTTAGCCATTACCTTAAGCATATTGTCCTGTCCTATATGAAAGATTACTTTTACCTTTTCTTCTCCCTTTGCCTTAGACGGGATACCCCTTAGGCTCGTTCCTGCAAGGCGTTTCATACCATCTTCCATTACATAGGAAGCTTTCTTTTCTTCACTAGAGGGTCTCATGTTTTCATAAACAACTATTGCCATACTGGTTACATTGTCAAAATTAGTAACCAAAAGTTCCGCCGCCTCTATAGTAAGACCCTCCTCAGGAATATCTACACCACTTTTTACAATCTCCATAAATCTTCTACCTGATATTTCGAGCCCTAAAGGGTGAATGGTCTTTTCTTGAACAATAGGTCCCTTTACCGTAGGCATCATAATCATATTGCAGTAATGGGCTGCCCCTTGAGAAATACTTAGGGCGGGACTAATTTTTGATTTAAAGGGTTCTTTTCCAAACTTTTCTTTTATTTTCTCCCTTATTCTAGGAATCGCAGAGGAACCTCCCACTAAGAATGTTTCATCAATATCTCTAGCTTCTAAGGAGGCAGCTCTTAGACATTCATCAATACACTCAATACTTCTTTCTATTAAGTCTTCTACCGATTTCCCTTCTAGTTTACTAAATACTTCATCGGAATCCCCTAACTGGTTGATTCTTTTATGGTTTAAAAAGGCATCCTTTGTAATTTCCATATTGATATTAATAATTTTAGGTTCCTGGATAAATGGAGCTAAAACAACTTTGGTGGATTTAGCCGATGAAAGTCTTTCCTTAGCTTGGTTAGCTACTTGGGCAAGGCGAACTAAAGCTGTTGTTTTTTGCCGTTTTGATGCACCATCATCAGCGTTTAAATCAAATAGATTAATTTCCTCATTAGTCATTTTTTTAAATTCTTCATAAACCATATCTATTATTATTTTATCTACGTCATTTCCACCTAGATAATTGTCACCAAAGGTACTTAGTATAGATATAGAGGGTTCATCGGTATCTGTCATCCTTATATCCAGAACACAAGCATCAAAGGTTCCGCCCCCAAAATCATAAACCAATACCTTTTTATTTTTTCTTTCGTTGACTGCATATGAAATTGCTGCAGCTGCCGGTTCTAATCTAAGGTATATGTTATCTTCATCAAAACCTGCTAGTTTTGCGGCTTCTTTTGTCATTTTCTTTTGTTTATCCGTTGAATTGGCAGGAACGGTTATTACGCAGCCTGAGAATTCTCCTGCTATATTTAGTTCCTCTTGAGCATATTCATCAGCTTTTTGCTTAAGATACCCTAATATCTCCCCAGTCACCTGCTCGGGAGTAAATTCATACTCTTTATCATCTACCACTATTTTTACTTTTTCTTCACTTCCTAGAAGGCGCTTTATCGATAAAACTGTACTTTGCGGATAAATTATAGCTGCTTCTTTTGCCTGTATCCCAAAAATCCTAGATAGTTTATCAGGATCATCGGGATCCGTTTCGAATTGTACCGCCGTTGGGAAAACATTGCTTCCATCAATGGGTATGGTTTGTACTTGTCCTTCTTTAAAGTCATACACACTTACTACTGAGTTTGTTGTTCCAAAGTCGATTCCTAAAAACAATCCTCTTTCTACATCTAATCCTAGTGTTCCCACAAGCAATTCCTCCTTTTATAATAACCACCCTACATTATTCTTTTGGTTCTCGCAAATCATTTCATCAAGTATTGACTCAACCTTATCAAATTCTAAATCATGGCTATAAATACTCGCATTGTTTAATTTTTCGTAAACCTCTTTTGGATTGCCCCTTAGTTTTTTGCAGTTATGGTTATACATTTTGACTTCCGTAAGGATAATATTGTCTTCCTTATCGATTTCTTCAATATAGTATTCCATACTTTCATTAAAAAACAAAGAAACACAAATTCCATATAAGCCAAAAGCTATAGGATACATTTTCTTTTTATTCAAGGGAAAACCTTGAATTTTATAACAAAAATAGACTTCCTTCCCCTTCTTAGTATAATGGGTAAAGGGGGTATTCTGTTCTACATACGAAAAATACGGAAATTTGTCTTGTTTTTCTTTAATAATTGGAAAAATAAATTGATTTCTTTTCATCCATTTAAAAATGGGTAGTATTGTTTCATTTTTTATTTCTATATTCATTGGGATATTTGCGTAAATATGAATAAGAGATGATCCTAATAGCATATCTTGAGTAAGTTCAAAGTTTTTTTCTAGTTTTTCTAGGGTTTTTGGTGTAACCATCTTCCCATTTATCAAAATTTCATAGCTGCAATATAGGATAAAGTCATTTGCCATGGTGGGTTCTTTTTCATATATGTTTTGAAAAGCTTCTTCTAGTTCTTCATTCAAATCTCTAATCCAAATCCCCTTTTGCAATATTTTTTTATCTATATCGTAGGTTGGCTTTTCTAGGAGTTTTATCATATGCCTTAAGGCATACCATTCTCCCATACTTCCTTTATAATTCTTAAGAACATAATCTAAAATAACTTCATCGTATTTTCTTTCTAAAATAAGATTATATGCAATCCCTGCAATATATGAATTCTCTATGTTTAACTCTATTCCCTTTTTTACTAGTTTAAACTTTGTATCATCCCCTAATGAATCCGAGCCTTGCGCCCAAAATATTGCCTTAGTTACATCTCCCCCTTCTATTAACGCATTTATTCCGTATTCTATCTGATACGGGTATAAATCCTGTAAATCTAGAGGTTTAAAGTATGGGAATGCCTTTTCTTGTTCTTTATTAAAACTATAAAGTGTTCCTAAGGAAGCTGATATTTTTTTCCTGAAGGTATCGGACAATGCGCTATTTTCTAAGCATTCCCCCATTATCCTTACAGCCTTTATCAAAGATAGATTTCCCATGTTTTTTGGCATTTCATTTATAAAGTATTTAGTAAGTCTAATTAGAAGGCTTGCACTCCTATAGCCTTCATCATAATACTTTAATAATAAATCTACGGGCACATCTTTAACTAATTTATTCACCCGTATTAAGTCTTTAGGATAAATGCCCTTCTGCCTCTGACCTATACAAAGAATAGTCAGCTCATCTTTTTCATGGGCAACTGCTTCTATATAAAGTATCTTTTTATCGACTATATATGTAGCCGTTGTTTCTTTTTCGCTTTCGATAACCCATATATATTTAATTAAGGGAGATTCTACATAGACTTCATATGTAAAAAGCTGCTCAAATATTGCTTTTTTAAATAAGTTATCGTTTTCGTTTTTCTCTAGTAATCGCATATATATATCAATATAGTATTTTCCTTGTTTGTTTGCTCTTAAGGCATTTTCCCCAAAGGCAAGAATCTTATTGTAATGAATTTGAAAAAGCATCCTATGCTGCTCATCCTTGCATAAGATTGAGTATATATAGGCAGTTAGAGATTCATTAAATTGCTCCTTAAGCATTGCTGATTGTAAAATTGATGTAGGAATTTTTACCATATCTAGCTTATGAGCTGTTTCTATATATGCCAAATGAACTCCCTTAACATAAAATTTTAAATCTATTATTGCCTCAAATACCTTAAAGGCTTCCTTATCCCTCTTATTTTCTTTTATATAGGTTGCACATAATAGTACCAAGGCCTCGCTAATACCCCATCTATTATACATTTTTTCTATATAGTCCTTGGGAATATTGAGGCTTTCTTGATTTTGATTTGCCCAGCTTATAAATAACTTTGCATTTTCCTTATCCAAAACCTCATATTTTATTGCCCATATAAAAACAGCCCTGACCATATCCTTCATATTATAAAAATAAGTGAAATCAAGACAAAGCAACCGGTATACCTCTGAATATAAAAACGGGCTCCTTAAACCATTTAGAAAAGCCTTGTCATAATAATAGGCTTGGGTTTTTTCTTCATTAAAAAATTCTCTTTCTATCATGGCTTTTATAAAAAATAATATTCCGCTATTTTCTTCTTCTAAGCAATCATCAAATATCTTAAGAGACCTTTGTACAAACATATGTCTACCTTTATAATAATCTATCAATGCCTTAAAATAATATAGGATTGCCAAAATGGTTTTGTCGGTATCATGGTAATATTTTTTGTATTTGAGTAAAGCCTTAAGGGACTTATATGCCTCATCATATCTTTCTAGTTTTATTTTTAACCAAATAAGACTTAAAGCAATCCTTATCTCTATTGGATTTTGTCTATTAAGTTCAGATACCAATAGTATCGAATCGTTATATTTCCCCATAAGTCCATAGCTTACTGCATTAAATAGTCTTACACGATAGGCGATACGATTTTGATTGGATTTGTCTTCCCACTTATCCATTAATGTCTGCATATATCCATTCATTTTCATCCCCCTAAACCAATCCTATCAACTTTCAATACCAAACTATCTTTTATTCTATATTTTTTATTGCTAACCATAAGCTCGATTATCGTTTCGCAATAAGGTTCCTTGTTCATCCCCCATTTATCCCAACCCGTTAAGCGAACTCTAAATGGAATTTCTGCCTTTTTTGATATAAGATATTTTTTAGCCTCAAAACCAATCCAGGAATCCTTAGGAAAGATATGAACCATGGCATCTTTCCCGGTTTCGTTTTCAATTATTAGCACTCCCACATCATCTTGTTTATAGGATTTTTTAGAAAGACTTATATTAAAAACTTGCTTTTGTGTTACTATAACCTTATATGTGCTTTCCATATCCTCATGATGAATCTTGATATATCCAAAGTTAATTTTGTTTTTAATTTTATTGGGTATAATTTCATACTCAATAATAAGTTTATTTTCTTTAAAATCCTGGGCTGTAAATATGGACTTAGATAGTTTTATCCAAGACTCATTGGTTTCTAGTTCTATATCAATCAAACCCCATCCTTTTTTGTGCAGTATTATCCCTTTTTTGTTTGGCCTCTTATCCTTAGGAGATAGTTCTACTTTCCTTATATCGTCCTCTATCCATATGGTTGGGGGTTGCTTATTGTTTGTTAATCTTAAAAAATATTCCAATGCCCAGTCCTTTTGTGAAATTATAATAATTTGGTTATATATTTTTACATATTCTAAGTTCTGACTTTGATAAAGCCAAGACAAAAATCCCGGTGAACAGAATATTTCATTTGCCCGTTCCCAATTATTTTTTGCAAACTCTGTGAATTCCTCTAGGCTGGATACGCTATTGGTTTCATCAATAATTAACATTGGTTTTTTTATTCCGATATGGTTAGAAATCTCCTGTTCTCCTCCATTTGATTCTATTATCCAAGTATCTTCATATGTATTACCCCAAAACATATTTTTACTATCAATACGATATATGATAACCTGCACATTATCCTTCCATTCTGCAGAATTAAAATTTTCAGGTGTAAACTCTGCATATCCTTTTTTAGAAAAAACTTTACCCTTTAAGGGAGTTCCCCCTTTGTTTTCTACTCTAAATGCCCCTGTATATATGGATTGTGATGCAATTGTTATTCTTAGATTATTAATAGGTACAAAAAGTATCGGAGGGGTTTTACTATAATCTTCCCTATTAACTTGATAAGAAGTATTTTCCAATGTCATCCTCCTTTACTTTAAGGTATTATTAATTATTATATATCAATCTACTTTAATTTTCCAATATATTATGAATACATTAATCTTTACTGATATCTTTTACTTATTCATAAGGATTAATTGACTTCTAGTTGCTTATGTCCTCTTTTGGTGTATAATATATAAAAATCCACTCATAAATGTAATTTTTTAATTTATGCCTAAGGGCAGAACGGAGGACAACATGGAAAAATCTAAACATTACCTACACGGGGGAGATCTTGAAGCTATAGAAAAGCTATATAAAATTCCAAGAGATAAACTTATTGATTTTAGCTCCAATGTTAACCCTTTAGGAATTTCTCCAAAAGCTAAAGAAGAATTAGCACATAATCTTGATTTGATTTCTACTTATCCAGATAGAGAATATATTAATCTTCGTCAAAAAATCTCTAAATACACGGGAGCTAGTTTTGAGTCTATCATAGTGGGCAATGGCTCAACGGAACTTATTTCCCTATTTATTAAACTAATAAATCCAAAAAAGTCTTTGGTTATAGGTCCCACTTATTCAGAATACGAAAGAGAAATTCTTTTAGGTGGCGGTAAGATAGAGTATTACCCCTTAAAGGAAAAATTGGATTTTGAGATTGATATAGAAAATCTTAAAAACTCTTTATCAGAAGATTTATCTTTACTCGTTATATGTAATCCAAACAATCCCACAAGTTCTGCTATTTCAAATTCTGATTTGGATGTGATAATTAATCATTGTAAGTCAAAAGGCATATATGTTCTAATTGATGAAACTTATATAGAATTTACAGAAAACATGGAAAAACTAGAGTCAATTTCCTTATCAAAATCATATGATAACCTAATTATTCTAAGGGGAATATCCAAATTCTTTTCTTCCCCGGGACTTCGTTTTGGATACGGTATATGCGGAAACAAAGACTTAATTAATAAAATGAATGACTATAAAAATCCATGGACCATAAATATATTAGCTTCCTTTGGTGCAGGAATTATGTTAGAAGATAGGGAGTATATTAAAGCCACAAAAAAAATGATTTGCTCAGAAAGAACTAAAATGTATAATGCCTTAAAATCTTGGAAAAACATTAAGGTATACGAACCCAAAGCTAATTTTATCCTTTTTAAGCTTCTTAGGGGTGATATTAACTCCACAGAGATTTTCGAGAAACTTATTAAGCAAAATATGATTATAAGAGATGCCGCTAGCTTTCCGTTTTTAAATTCTAGGTATATGAGATTTTGTTTTTTACTTCCAGAACAAAACCAACAACTTATAGATTATCTTTACGAACTGATTGAACAGTAAAAGGCTGCCTAAT
>JGI24707J26582_10000850_pt1 | contig 24433 bp, 22 predicted proteins | sample BioPla1DNA1_FD_26582 | JGI IMG/M metagenome (IMG submission 26582)
CAAATTTGTTCATTCCCTTCGGTCATGCAAATTTGGTTCTCGTTGCGTTTGACCTACCATCAATTTGTTTTACAAATTGGGTTAGGTCATAAAGGTTTTTTATTTGAAGGGAGCTGTTGGAACCATCAAAATTTCAAACCGCGATGAGAGTGTAATACACAAATATTTTAAATATATAATACGATGCATTGTTAGACATATGCGCATTAAAAAACATCTATATTATAACTAATATAGATGTTCCCTTTGCCATATTTCTATATCTTATTTTAGAATATCGATGTCAAACGGCTAAGTTGTTTCTTGGATGACTCAAAGAGTTCAAATACCTTGGACCTTAATTGAAGCGGTAGTTCCTCTTCATTTACACTGCTGTATACAATATAATACTCCCCCGCTGTCAGGGTATTTTCTAACTCCCTTTTCGTTTTTTCATCAGTTAAACCATGCTTTACATCTACAAAACACAGCGGGGGAAACATTACACACCACCAATTTTGTCCCCTTGCACTGCCTATCTCCACACGCAGTGCTTCATACCTACCTGCCGGGAAAACGGCGTTGCCGTATCTTTTGGTAGGGAATTTATGCTCACCCAGAGATACTTTTACATCATAGTTCTTCTCACTTACATATATTTCCTCTTTGGCGGTTTCTTTTATCCTATCCAAGTTGTTTTTTAAAATATTCCTGGTTTCATTCGCATTTTCGGAGTTCTCCAAATCATCCGACATAGTATTTATTATTTTGTCTCTTACCCTCAATTTTAACTCTTGGTCTTCCGGGGAATCGCTATTTGCCAGTACATGAAAGCGTATCAAATTTTCCCCTCTCTTTTCCAGACCCTCTACCTCTTCTCTTATATACAGAACATTTATCAATACCAAAAATACTAGAAATATTACCGTTAATTTATCAATCCATTTCTTATACATCTCTTATTTCCCCTTTATATACATTTTATTATTGCATTTTTATTATTTACAACTAGGGGGAATCTTATACATAAATATACATAAATATACGCTATTTACCTGGGGTGAAACAAAGGGATACAGTGGGGATGTGCAGTGGGGACGGTTCCCACTGCATCCCTATCTTACCAGCCCTATTCTTCGTATTTTAATATCGATATTTACATCGATATCTATATTGGGGAATATATCTTGCCAATCTCTTTCTACTTCTTTCCATAATTTATAATGAGACTGTCTCAGATATTTGTTTATGCCCAACACATCCGTTTCAAATTCTTTTTGAATCTTGTTTATTGTATCCATAGCTCTTTGTTTGGTTGCTTCCACCATCTCTTGTTCTATTTCACTAACAAAGCTGGATTTTAATGTATCCTCGTCGGTTTCAAAATATGTCTGTCTGACATCTCCTTCCATTTCAACCTCTATCAAAATCTTTATATTATCTTTGTCTTCTATTAAACTTATCCTTGGTTTTTTAGGTCTTAAAGCAACGGGAATGTCAAAGCCTTTATGTTTAACGGACATACCACACAGACATTTCGTTTCACCCTTTAAAACCAATAAATGCGCGGTTTCTACCTCACCCAGCCATCCTTTAAATTTAAAATTATTGATTATGCCGCCACCTGCTACCTTCACATCTGCTTTTCCCGGTACAATTTTGGGTATGATCGTATTTCCACTTTCGTGGAGGTCCCTCAATATATCTCCCGCTGAACCGCCCACAATCCTCGGAATTCTGTCGGACCTTCTGAATATTTCCGCAATGAATTCCCCAAGTTTGTTTTCCATGGCAGGAACAACTTTAATGATTTCGGCCGCAGAACCCTCGGTAAGAGCGAGTACGACACGCCTGCTTAAAAATTCATTGTTTTCTATTCCATCGAGTATATGGCGAAAATCTGCCGGATTTTTAGCTATATCAACTCCCACGACCACAGTCCTCAGATGTCCTAAAAAAAACTCCTTGTTACTTCTGGAGGCCATTATTCTGGAGACACTGTATAAATTGTCACCGACACTTGAAATAACTACATCCTTTGCACCTTCTTTTTTAAGTTCCGGAAAAGCAAATGTAAATATATGGCGACCCACCGTTTCTTCATCATCAGGCCCTGGGGTATATCTATCAATACCCAACGCACTGATATGCGCTCTTTCATCTATTTCTACCTTATCCCAACATCCTGTCAAAAGTAGTGCAATCGACAGGAAAATAATCATCTTTTTATGCATTCCCTTTAGCCCCCTTGCCCGACCTTGCTTGTATAAGCAAGGAGATTAAAACTATCAACGGTATAGCGCCAACCATAATACTTGCAAAATAAAAGGTAAATTTGTCTGTTACTTCATATACATGCGCCAGGTTTTTCGGAATCAGTGAAGCAAAATATATGAAGGGCAGAAAAGGCGGAGCCAGACTAGCCTGATCCTTAAAGCCTGTCACGGATTTAGCCGTGATTACACCCGCCAAATACAGAGGGGCTATGGTTGTAAACACAGCTATTACCCACGCGCTCATAACCACCACCTGTACATTCTCTATAAAGAGTCCCGGAATCTGTACGGTGTCGAATACATCCAATGTAGGCCATACCAATTTTTTTATCTGTACCGGCCCGAATTGTGCAAAAGTAGCCACTATAACCAACAAATAAAACAGCGCCACCGCTGCCACGGCAATTGTCGATTTCATAGATTCCCTGGGTTTTTCTAAATTGGCCCCGAAAAACAAAAGCACTTCTATACCCAAAAAACTCAATATGGTGACGGGAATACCCCGCAGGACCTGAACAGGGGTAATTTGAAATACCGGTAACAGGTTCCTGAAATTTGTATTTATAAATGATAGCAGGAATAGGAATATTGAAACCGTAATGACTATGGGAAACAGAAATGCTGCCAACCTTCCTAGTACCTCTACTCCCTTTCTCGACAAATAGATACAACTGATAAGGAGACTTACGTTTATCACCTCTATAGGTGTTTTGGTCAACAAATACACCTTTATGGTTTCACCGAAAATTCTTACAATCAATCCGTTAAGGCCTATAAAATATACTATGTATGCCAGAGCCACTATGTATGCTATAGGTCTACTTAGGGACTCACCGAGTATTTCAAAGTATTCTACCCCGGGTCTCAGTTTTACAATCCATGCATGAATTGCAATGACTGCCGTTATGACTAATCCTGTGACCAGCAAAATAATCCAATGATCATAAGGCACCACATCTGCCAAACTCCTGGGCAACCTGAGTATGCCCGTACTGATCATAGCCAGTGCTAAAATGAAAATCATCTGATTTGTTGAAATAATATCGCTGTTGTCTTTCATCTGTTATATCTACCCCTCTTTATTGAAGTTTTCATCTCTGTGGTCCAGCATTCTCCTGCGTTCGGATTTCCTAACTGTCGTTTCCCTATAATGCATAGAGAGTAACGGTGCTTTTAAAAGTGCATCCTTCAGGTCGCTCCTCTGTCCTATGGGTGCCGTGAAAGGAGTTAAATATGGTACACCGAAACTTTTTAAGCTACATAAATGTACCAGTGCCAACATGGTTATCAACATAACACCATATAAGCCCAGGAAACCGGATGCGATTATCAACACAAGACGTAAGAGCCTGGCAGCAATGGCCAGATTATAGCTGGGAATGGTAAAAGAAGCAACTGCCGTGATGGATACTATAATTATCATTATGGGCCCGACTATTCCGGCATCCACAGCGGCTTGTCCTATAATTACCGCACCCACAATACCTATGGTCTGCCCTATCGCTCCGGGCAACCTGATCCCCGCCTCTCTTAATATCTCCAATGTTAACACCATGATGATAGCCTCCAGCACGGCAGGAAATGGAACACCTGCCCGGTTAGCCGCTATCGATATAAGGAGTTTGGCAGGAAGCATCTGGGGATGGAAGGTGGTCACTGCTATATATAATGCCGGCATATATATGGCCATTAACAAGGCAAAATATCTCAAGGCCCTGATAAATGTAGCAATGCCCCATCTTTCATAGTAATCCTCCGCAGATTGCATCATGGCATTAAATCCGGATGGGATTATCAGCACAAAGGGGCTATTATCTACCACGATGACAACCTTGCCCTCATATAGTGCAGCCGTAGCAACATCAGGCCTTTCCGTGTTTTGTATTTGTGGAAAAATAGAACGCCAGTTATCCTCCACAAGCTGCTCTATATACCCGCTGTCTATTATGGCATCTATATCTATGGCCTTCAGCCTTTTATCCAATTCTTCCAGTACATCCTCGTCGGCCAAATCCTCAATATACAAAACACATACGTCGGTTTGGGACCTCCTTCCGATTTGATAGCCCTTTATTTTAAATTTATGATCCCTGATCCTTCTTCTGATCAGGGCTGTATTTACCCTGAGGGTTTCTATAAATCCCTGTCTGGGACCCCTGATAACATTTTCAGTTTCAGGTTCGGCAACGTCCCTCATTTCCCAACCCTTTGTACCGACAATGATTATTTTGTCATAGTTATCCAAAATAACTGCTGTGTCCCCAATCAGTATATCCAAGACAGCCTGCTCAATTGTCCCTACTTCCTTCATTTCGGCAGCACTCAATGTTTTGTCCTTTACGGCATCGCCTATCTGCCTTTTAAAGATTCCTATGTCGGGTGGCGCTATCCTACTATTTATCATTAAATTTTTAAGTATGTGATTATCCAATACGTTCTCGTCCGTCATGCCGTCTATGGATATCACAACTGCCCTTTGATTTCCTTCTATGCCTATTTTAATTTCTCTGTATAAAACGTCGTCACAATCTTTAAGCATATCCTTAATTATTCCGAAATTTTTATCCAGATTTCTATGTACTTTTATTTCCCCGATATCCGTATCTGTATCTTCACTTTTTTTGCCAAACAGTCTCTCCCATAGGCTCATTTAAATTCCTCCAAGGTTTCATTCTGTAATATAAAGGGTAAAAAATCTTATTTTTTGTTTTACATTATGTGTTTTTTACAATTGTAAATAAAATAATGCTGCCGAAAATATATACATAACCTAATATCTTTATTGCCTTGCTTTCCCTTCCGAGACCCTTCTTTCTCAGAAGCGGCACGTCCCTTATCAATGAAAACAATCCTGCAAACACAAATAAAACCGCCATTTCAATGCCGAATAACAATTTTATGTAACTAAAAATAGTATGTATGATGTTTATCATTGTTTATCTTCCCTTCATTGGCCTTTAACAAGACAAGAGGACAAAATATATAACTTAAATATCACTTAATAATCTTTACATTTTAACTGTTTTATATTCGTGCATAAAAAAAAAGACCCTGTAGAAATTTCTCTGTCAGGTCTTTACATATACTTTTCTAATGTTTTAATGTCCTCCACCCTATCTATATCACTTCCCACTTCCGGATACGGGATGATCAAGGCCTTACCCGTTATGTTGAATTTTTTTTGTACATAGGTTTCTATCTTTTCAATCGTCAGTTGTCTTAAAAGAAACTGTATAGTGATGAACATACCCAACGCTCTGGTCATCTTCAACGGGTTTTTTCTATTATTTATAAGACATCTGATCTGATTTTCTATGGCCTTAATTTTACTCGGGTTGATCATAATCAAATTACCTCCGGTAAATGCCCCCTCCTTTAGAATAACATAAGTGCGTCTGACATCGGGATACTTGGCCATATATACCGATCTTTCTACAATAGGATAACATAAATCAACCCTAAGATTTAAGGCATTATTTATGAAATATCTTATCGCATCCGAAGTAATTAAGGGTATATCACAAGTTGCTATTACAACATTTTCTTCATTGCTAAAATAGGATATGCTCTTTATTAAATTATCCAAAATATTGTTTTCCTGCCCAATTATTCTGTCTACGCTATCGCCTATTATGGGGGTTAGAGCATTCTCGTTACCTACAACCAATATATAATCAATCATTTCCGAATCTATCAATGCATTTATAGTATATTCTATCATTGGTTCTTCCCTAAAACTGACTAGAGCCTTACCCCGTCCAAAATATTCAATATCCCGGTTTCCTTCACCTGCTAATATAATCGCTTTCATCGATTACCTCCATTATAAGTTTGAACCATATATACTTGCCTATAAAGTAAGGATAAATGCCTGTATGTTGCTTTAGCTCTCTTATAATTTTTGCATATACCGAAAACTGTCGGCCCGCTGCCGGACATTTTTGAACCCAAACAATTATATTCAACCATCTTTCTTTTGATCTCGGTAATTATAGGATGCTTTGCTTCGGTTACAGATTCCAACACGTTCCCCATGTTATCTAACATATCATATATATTACCCCTTTCAACAGCATCAACCAGCGCTGTCGTATCAGGTCTGTCAGTTATTTTGGATAAATCCAGTTGTCTGTATATTTCACCCGTCGATATAGAAATAGGCGGTTTGGCCAATACTATCCAGATGTTCCGAATAGCCGGTTTTATAGCAGTTAATTTCTCTCCTCTCCCTTTTGCCAGGGCAGTACCTCCCAGAATACAAAATGGAACGTCCGCACCGATATTTGCACCTATATCCATAAGCTCATTTTTAGAAAGTCCTAAATCCCACAACCTGTTAAGCCCTTCCAACACCGCAGCTGCATTGGAGCTGCCCCCCGCCAATCCGGCCGATACCGGGATTTTTTTGTCTATATAGATATCTACTCCCTTGGAAACACCCGCTGTTTTACGGAGCCTGTCTGCTGCTTTATATGCAATGTTTGAGGCGTTTACAGGTATATATTCGCAGTTGGTAGCAATTTTAATTTGGTTATCATCCCTTTTGTTGATATATACATTATCATATAGATTGATCTGTTGCATAACCATTTCTACTTCATAATAACCGTCATCTCTTTTTTTCAAAACATCCAGGGACAGATTGATTTTTGCCCTGGATTTTAAGTGTATCTGTTTCATCATTTTTCCCCTTAGGTCTAAATACATCGTTTTACTATATTATATATCATATATGCTCGATTTCAATATTTAATTAAAAATGGGTTTTTTGTGACACACATGTCACATGTGATTTAAAAAGGGGGCCATCCGGTAGGATAGCCCCTTTTTCAAAACTTAAAGCTATAAATTTTTTCAATAATAATGTGGTCCCCGATTTTGAGATCTGCGGGATCTTCAATTTGGTTTGTCTCTATAATCTTTGATACAGTTGTATGATATGTTTTAGCAATTTTCCAAAGTGTATCTTCCGGCTGCATATAATATATGGTTAAGCTGGGTCTGGTTTTCGGATCAACCTTTTCTTCTGCTACTTCAATGCCTGATATGACGTTTATAAATTTGGTATAAAATACCTCACATATGGCCCCTGTATTTACCTTGATTTCTACTTGTTCGCCGTTAACAATACTATGATCCACCCCATCTATAAACAAGTCAACCCCGGCTTCCATACCTTCACTTGCACCCTCAACCTCAATATAATGTCTAAAAGGCACTTCCCGGGCAAAACTATACAGAGGTCTGAGCTCCTCCATTGCCCTGTATATAACAGTTACCTCCAAAATTCCCTCTATCGCGACCTTGTCTATAGTCGCATTGTAATCCACCAGAATAGGTTTGACGTTGATAGAAAACACTTCGGCAATAGAAGAACTGCCGGGGGGTATATCCAAGGTTTCCCTCACAAGTACATTTGCCCTGTTCATACCGACATTTTCTTTTAGCTCGATCTGTTCCTCCAATATTTCAAGCTCTCTGCTCAAAGAATATGCATCGACCAAAATCTCCCTACTCTGTGTATCCATGACTTTGGTTTCCACTTTAACTATGCCTTCAACTTCCACTATCTTTTTTTCGCCCCGTATGTTTTCCTTAACATCATGATAGAGTTCATTCATGGAGAGTCTTACCCTATATTGCATATCTTCAGATACATTCGCTACATCAACAAAATGGGTGAACGGAATTTCTCTCTTTATCACCTTTAGCTGATCCTCATACCCTTCATCAACATATAACAATTCCAAATTTACCATACCGCCTACGATTATCTTTCCATCCGTTATTCTTGTTTCCCTTTCCGAAACTGTAACATCCCATTTTAATATTTCCACAATCTCATATTCCTCTTCCCCTAATTCAAAACCGTCTTTCACCAGGGCCTCCGACCTGTCAACACCCACAACATCGGTGTATTGGAAAGTTTCTTTCAATACCTGTATGTCCTCCAGGCCGGCAAGGTCCTTTGTAATTTCTACAGTCTTTTTCTCAATCCCCTTACCCATCAGATTGATTATTGCCTTTACCCCTATTTTTCTTTCATTGTTTATAGTAAAATCTATATGTTCAACATCCGCCGTAACTTCACCTTTCACTTCGGCACTTATACCGTCAATTTCAATGTCTTGTTTAAATCCTGCGCTGCTATCTATACTGTATAGGGGTTGTTCCTCTTTTTCTGAAACATATAAAATTTTAAAATATGTAATACCTTCTACAGCAATTTTGCCATCCTCTACTTTGTGTTTATTCAATTCCACCCTGGCATCCACCGACAACACCCTTGTGATATCAGGTTTTGTATCGGGAACCAAAATATCGCCTTCCACAATAGTCTGAGCAATGCTCTCGCCCACTACCTGTTCAAATTCAAACGAATCCTTTATCAACTCAACAGACATATATTTGCCACCTCCCGAAATCTTTTAAAATCCCTAATATACTATATTTTGTTATGTACAAAATATGTTAAAAAATTTATTATAGTTTCAGTTAGTCCAAAGTTACTCTTATATATATATGTTGATTAATAAAAAAAAGAAGTGATATTTGAAATTTAATACAACAAGGGCGGTCGAGGACCGCCCCTACATATTTATTAATTTCAATTTATCTTCCCGCTTCATCTGCTTTATCTCATATTCCCTTTTTTGAGCGGATATTTTGTCATCATATTCTTCAAAATATACGAGCCTTACAGGAAGTCTGGATCTCGTATATTTCCCGCCTTTTCCTTCTTCATGAATCTTAACTCTTTTTTCAATATCATTAGTCCAACCGGTATACAGACTTTTGTCGGAACACTGTAATATATATACATAGTTCATCCCTTACACCACCGTATATGTTTTTGAAGCACCGGGGATGGTTCTTTTTGCTTCATTCAATTGAAAAAGGTCTGTCTGAAGCAAAAAGAACCATCCCCGGTGTTTCATGTCGCCAATGTCTATATTTAAAAATAAAAACCACCTATTACTGGGTGGCATTTATATATTAACTTACTTTGATACTCTTGTTGCCACTACATACGGTGATTTCAACTGTTTCCGTAAGAATATCGGAATAACTGTAGGAAACCCTTCTGACATGGCCCTCGAATTGGCCATCAATTCTTACGATAAAGATACTCGGGTATGTGTTTTCTAAAATTCCTTCTCGAATGACTGTTCTTTTTCTGCCTTTGTTAGCCTTTAACACAATCTTTTGCCCGACATACTCTTCGATATTTTTCCTTATCTCTTGTAATTGGTTTGTTCCAATTGGTGGAGTTTTACTTGCCAAGTAATCACCTCTTTCACAACATTGACAATCATATAATAACATATTTCGTGACAATTGTCAAATGGTTAGCTATACATTATATAATGTAATTGGTCTATTTGTCAAATGGTATATGATAACTTTTATAGTATATTTTATTTAAATTGCTATTTTAGAATTAAAATTATACATATCTATAAAAATTTACAAGACCCTTTGCAATAGATTTGGCAGCTTTTTTTCTAAAATCCGCATCCATCAACATAGTCTCTTCAATAGGATTTGAAATATAAACTACTTCCACATGAATGGAACTGACAATTACCGACCTCAAAAGAAAAAAATCCGCCGGCTTTATACCCTTATCCAGGGTTTTAAGATCTTCTGTGAGCGCCTTCATTATTTCCTTTGCGAGCTCCTTAGCCGCCATATCCCCTTTAAAATAATAGATTTCCGTCCCTGATTTGGAAGGATGGCTAAAATAATTTTGATGAATGCTGATAAAAAAATTAGGCATTATATCATTAGCCATTCGGGCTCTGTCTTCCAGATGCACAATTTTATCCTCATTCCTGGTCAAAAAAACCTTCGCCCCTAAGTCTTGTAGCTCTTTTTCCAAATACAACGAGATTGACAGATTAATGTCCTTTTCTTCCAAGCCCTGTCTGCCGGTATGACCCTCACCGCCCTTCCCGCCATGGGCAGGATCAACCATTATTAGTTTGCCTTTTAAAGGTTTATTTATGCATGAACCTCTTATTGCTTTAATTTCAACACCTGTATAATAGTATTTTAAAATTTGCTCTGCCGACATTCCCTTTTCCGCCATAGCATTGGCACCATATTGGCACAACCCCAGGCCGTCACCCTTTCCTATACTGAAAAATCGTATTATTTGCGGTTGCCATCCAAACCGCGTCGAATTGATATCTAAAAGTTCAACTATCTCCCTGCCGCTAAACTCTTTTTCACCTATCCTGACTTTTATTACTCTACCTTGCTTATCCCTCACAATGTCTTCTATCATGTTGTAAATAGGAATATCCCGCAATACATGGTTACTTGTCAATTTTACATCTAATTTTTCCTCTATTTTCTCAATAGGGATATCCTGATAATTCAAGGAGTATGGACTGTCTTGACAATAACTGCAGAGCACCTTTCTCAAATATTGGATAACATTTCCGTCAACATTTTCACTATTCTCCGTGGAACCTCCGCATGCCGGATGAAATCTGGCATCTATAGGTTTGTTGTTAAACAATAAAATATCCCCTGCGGTTTCCCTCACCGCTTCTTCTAACTTTTTGATATACGATTCATAGTTTTCTTTCCATATCTCTTTATATTCTTCCAACGGTATAATTTTTATAAAATCTTCTATCGTGATATCGACTTCTTTTATCTTCTTTCCCCTGTGCTCTTTACGATGTTTCAATTGTCTGATTAATTTAGTTCTCATGATGATACTCTGACATTTTAATGCCTCTATATGAAAATTTAGTGGCATGCTGCATGCCACTAACTGTTTTACCATGTTTTCAAGCGATTTTGTAAATGCTTTATCAGTTTCATTGTCATACATATTTATATAAATGTTTTTTTCATTATCGGCCAAGTTTCATCACCCCTAGCTTTTCAAATATAACTTTTATCATATATCATCAATCGCATTGTGATATAATTTTCTTTCCAACTGTTGATATATTAAGCCTTGATATATAATATGAAAAACCGGTTTTTGTTGTGCATAACCCTTATCTTGCTGGCACATTTAAGGGGTGAAACCACTGATATTATAAATATTATTTCTCCATGGATTTGGCCAGATGGTATAATGTCCTTACCCCTACACCCGTAGCGCCTTTGACCAAACCGCTTTTGTCATTGGTAATCATGGATGTGCCTGCAATGTCCATATGTACCCAAGGATTTTCCCCTACAAATTCTCCGAGGAATAATCCTGCAGTGATTGTGCCTGCTTCCCTCCCGCCCGTATTTTTGAGATCCGCCCAATCACTTTTGATCAGCTCTTTATATTCAGGATATGAAGGCAGTTGCCATACCTTTTCCCCTGCTTTTTCAGCCGCAGCCTCCACCTCTTTTACAAATTCATCGTTGTTGGATATGAGTCCCGTGGTTGTGCTCCCCAACGCAATAACGCAAGCACCTGTCAAAGTAGCTATATCAACCAATTTTGTAGCACCCTCCTTGAGAGCGTAAGCAATACAGTCGATAAGCACCAGACGGCCCTCCGCATCCGTATTTAATACTTCTATAGTTTTGCCACCCATGGAGTTCAAAATATCTCCCGGTTTATATGCTTTACCTGAGGGCATATTTTCACAAGTACCTATTATGCCTATAATATTTGCCTTCGGCTTGAGGGATCCGATAACATCCATAGCGCCCAGCACGGCCGCAGCTCCGCCCATATCCCCCTTCATCTCTTCCATTCCCGAACTCGGCTTTATGGAAATGCCACCGGAATCAAAAGTCAGGCCCTTCCCTACCAGTCCCAGCACTTCATCATCCTTATTCCCGCCGAAATATTTTATGGTTATCAATTTTGGCGGCATGTCACTGCCCTGTGCCACACCTAAAAAACATTCCATTCCTAATTTCCGTATATCTTCTCTTTCTAAAATTTTAACCTCCAGCCCATGTTTATTTGCAATCTCCATAGCCTTGTTTGCTATGGCTTCAGGCGTTACTATATTGCTCGGTTCGTTGATAAGGTCCCTCGCCATAATAGTCCCCTTTGCAAGGGCACCCCCAATTTTTATTCCTTCATGCATATCATCCGCTATAGAATTATCGGCATTAATTATGTATAATTCTTTTAAATTATTTTCCTTGTTCTCATCACCGGTCTTGTATTTATTAAATTTATAAGATGCCAGCATGGCACCTTCCACAATACACTGTGTAACTATCTCGGGAGAAATACTTTTATCCAGACCCACAGACAAAACCGCCGCCGTGTCGGTTTTCGATTTTTCTAATTGTTTGACAGCCTTCCCAATCACCTTGCGTATAGTATTTGCCCCAAAATCTTCTTCTTTTCCAAGCCCCAACAACAATATTTTTTTGGCCGGGATTTTTCCCAAGGTATATATGAGTAAAGTTTCGCCTTCCTTGCCCTTAAAATCATCGCCACTTATCATGTCAGAAATAACACCGCCCAATTTCCGATCTATATCGGCTAAATCCGGGTCCAGGCTTTTCACACCTTCATAGATTCCCATAACTACTGCGTCCGCCATGATATCTTTAATATTATCCTTGATTATTGTTGCTTTCACCACAAAAACCTCCTACTATTTAATATTATTCTCTATCCTCATCTTTATATTTTATCACATCATGAACCGAATATTCGTGATTATCCGCATATATATTGGGGAATGAATTCCTTAGTATTTGTCATAGTCGTTTCCGGCCCATGAAGGATCGGTTGTGTAACTTGCAACACAATTTATCGAATTGTAAAATTTAACACAGTTACCCTGTTTAAATTGGTCTAATTTGTGGAATTATTATAATAAACCCGGTTGTAAAATAGTATAATATAGATACCGTTAAAATTACCTGTAATTTTAAAATAGATTTCTGCATTATCCGTATAATAGACAGGAGGAGAAGGAATGCTCTGTGAACGTTGTAATGCCAGGGAGGCAACGGTGCATAAAACTAAAATTGTAAATGGGATAAAGGAAGAGGCACACCTATGTGAAGAGTGTGCGAAAGAAAGTGAAATATTTAACTTTGAGGACAATTTTTCTATACACAGTTTCCTGTCCGGTTTACTGGATGGAAATATAGCACCAAATATAACTATTACCGATGGCCAAGATAAAAAATGTCCACAGTGTGGCTCCACATACAGCGATTTTAAACGAACCGGAAAATTAGGTTGTAGTGTATGTTATTCCACATTCGGTGATATGCTTGCTCCTTTGATCAAGAGAATTCAGGGTAATAATATCCATGCAGGGAAAATTCCCAAAAAATCCGGAGCTTCCATAAGGCTGCGTAAGAAGATAAAAGATTTAAAAAACCACCTGCAACAATTAGTTGAAACAGAAGAATTTGAAGAGGCGGCAAGAGTCAGGGATGAAATAAAGAAACTTGAAGAAGAGGCCAACAATGAGTGAGAGGTGAAATCATGTCCAAAAATTTCAAAGAAAAAGATCCGGAATCGGATATAGTTATCAGCAGTCGTGTCCGCATGGCTCGCAATATAGAATCGGTATCATTCCCCCATTATCTGGATAAAGAAGAAGCCAAGAATGTTATAGACAGGGTATATGATACCATAACTAAGGGGCACTTGTGTATCCAAAACGAATTTAAACTGATAAAAATGGATGAGATTGATTTAATTGAAAGATCGAATTATGTTGAAAAGCATTTAATCAGCCCGGCCTTGGCCAAAAATGTTTCAGGTGGGGCATTTTTGATAAATAATGAGGAAACAATCAGCATCATGATAAACGAGGAAGATCATATACGCATACAGTGCCTCTATCCGGGTTTACAATTAGAAAGATGTTTTGATATGGCAGACAAGATAGACGATCTGTTAGAAGAAGGCATTGTGTATGCTTTTGACGAACAACTCGGTTACTTGGCATGTTGCCCTACAAATATCGGCACCGGGGTCAGGACCTCCGTTATGCTGCATTTGCCTGCACTCAGTTTAACAGGATATATCAACGGGGTAATCAGTACGGCCGGCAAAATAGGACTTGCCGTCCGGGGAATTTTTGGCGAGGGCACAGAGTATCTGGGCGACATTTATCAGATTTCTAATCAGATAACCCTTGGAATGTCGGAAGAAGAGATAATAAATAATCTCAAGGATGTTTCGCTTCAGATCATTCAAAATGAAAGAATTGCATGGGAAAGGTTATTGGACAACAAGGGCATCGAGCTGGAAGATAGAGTTTTTCGTTCCTACGGGACCCTTAAGAATGCCAGGTTACTTTCCTCTAAGGAAGCCATGCAATTGATTTCCGACGTAAAATTAGGTGTCAATTTAAAATTGATAGATGGGATTTCCACAGAACGATTAAATGAACTCATCACGATGATACAGCCCGGCTATTTACAGAAACATTTCAAATCACAATTGACCGGTGTCGAAAGGGATATTAAAAGAGCACAACTGGTAAGAGAAAATATATTACAGTAATCTAGGAGGGGATATACGTGGGTATGTTTGGAAGATTTACCGAAAGGGCCCAGAGGGTTATAAGCTTTGCTCAGCAGATGGCTCAACAGCTGGGGCATAATTATGTAGGTACGGAACATCTGTTGCTGGGGATTATTAAAGAAGAAGAGAGCATAGCTGCCAAAGCATTAAAAAACCTAGGTATAGAAATGGACCAGGTACAACAAATAATTGTACAATCAATAGGCACAGGGAACAAGCCGTCAGAATTATTAGGTTATACCCCACGCACTAAAAAGGTTTTTGAACTGAGCATGGGGGAAGCCAGAAGCTTGAACCATAATTATATAGGAACAGAACACCTGTTATTGGGAATAATAAAAGCAGGTGACGGAATTGCAACCAAAATTTTAGCAGAGTTAGGAGTAAATCTCCAAAATGTAAGGGCGGAGGTGTTAAAGTTGCTAAGCAGCGGTGGAGCAGGTGGAAATCAAAAAGGTGTCCCGGCGGGTCAAAACAAAAATACTCCTACTTTAAACCAATTTGGGCGGGATCTTAATGAACTTGCCAGGGAAGGCAAAATCGATCCCGTGATTGGAAGAAGTAGGGAAATAAATAGAATTATACAAATTCTGAGCCGCAGAACCAAAAATAACCCCTGCCTGGTAGGTGAACCGGGAGTCGGGAAAACTGCGGTAGCGGAAGGACTGGCACAAAAAATAGTAGAAGGCAATGTTCCGGAAATGTTAAAAAATAAAAGAATAGTAACATTGGATCTGGCGTCCATGGTAGCCGGAACAAAATATCGCGGTGAGTTTGAGGACCGTTTCAAAAAAGTGATGGAAGAATTACGCACGGTAACCGATGTAATCTTATTTATAGATGAAATTCATACTATAATAGGTGCGGGTGCGGCGGAAGGCGCAATAGATGCGGCCAATATGTTAAAACCCGCATTAGCCAAGGGCGAAATACAGGTAGTCGGTGCCACAACTTTTGATGAATATAGAAAACATATAGAAAAGGATGCCGCACTGGAGAGAAGGTTCCAACCGATCACTGTAGAAGAACCGTCAATCGATGATACTATTAAAATATTAGAAGGACTGAGGGACAGGTATGAGGCCCATCACGGAGTCAAAATTACAGATGATGCACTGAAGGCGGCAGCGGAACTTTCTGCAAGATATATAACCGACAGATTTTTACCGGACAAAGCCATAGACCTGATGGATGAGGCCGCATCCAAGGTCAGAATATTTACCGTTACCATACCGCCGGATTTAAAAGACCTGGAAGAAAAACTGGAACAACTTTCTAAGGAAAAAGAAGAAGCGATCAGTATACAGGATTTCGAAAGAGCTGCTGAAATAAGGAATGAAGAAAAACAGACCCAACAAGAATTGGAGGAAAGAAAAAACAGCTGGAAAGATAAAGACAGCGAGGCCATAGTTACGGATGAAGAGATAGCCAATGTTGTATCCGATTGGACAGGTGTGCCTGTCAACAAACTTAAGGAAGAAGAGTCTGAAAGATTGCTCAATATGGAAAAAATCATTCATGGCAGGGTGATAGGCCAACAAGAAGCTGTAAAATCCGTGGCAAGGGCCATCAGGCGGGCCAGAGTCGGCCTAAAGGATCCTAAAAGACCGGTAGGCTCCTTCATATTTTTAGGACCTACAGGTGTGGGAAAGACAGAATTATCAAAGGCATTGGCAGAAGCCATGTTTGGGGACGAAGATGCCATGATCCGTATCGATATGTCCGAATATATGGAGAAACATACGGTTTCACGGCTTATAGGATCACCACCGGGATACGTAGGTTTTGATGAGGGCGGACAGCTTACGGAAAAAGTCAGGAAAAAACCATATTCCGTAATACTGTTTGATGAAATAGAGAAAGCCCACCCGGACATATTCAATATTTTACTGCAAATACTGGACGACGGAAGACTGACCGACGCACAGGGCAGGACAGTAAATTTTAAAAATACCGTAATTATAATGACCTCCAATGTCGGTATGCAGACCATAAGAAAACAAAACGTTTTGGGGTTTGCCACCAGTGATGAAGATTTAGCCCGAAGTGAATATGAAAAAATGAAAGAGAATGTAATGGAGGAACTCAGAAGGACCTTCAGACCCGAATTTTTAAACAGAATAGATGATATAATAGTATTCCACAGTTTGGATAAAGAGCATATCAGCAAGATTGTGGACCTGATGTTGGCAGATCTCAGAAAACGCCTGGAGGATCTGGATATCACCTTAGAAATAAGTGATCCTGCCAAGGTATTTATCGCGGACGAAGGATTTGATTCCGAATTTGGCGCAAGGCCCCTAAAGAGGGCTATTCAAAAAATGGTGGAGGATCGGATATCTGAGGAATTGTTGAAAGGCACCGTTAAAGCGGGTTCGGAGGTGTTGGTAGATTTGTCCGACAATGAACTTGTGATTAAACCGAAAGTGGGCTCCAAATAGGGGCTAAAATTTAAGCATAATTATTGTATTTATTACACGAAAAAAACCCTGAATTTAAAATCCAGGGTTTTTTTATATTAACTTAATTTTATTTTAAAGCATCCATAACTGCCGCTTTGATTCCTTTGCTTGAAAGGGTTGCCCCGGACACATTATCAACTTCTATACTCTGTGCATCTATTATGGCACCGGGTATTCCCTCTATTGCAGGACCGGCGATGTTCTCTGTTTCACCATGCTCCAAAATTTCTATGTTCGCAACCTTTCCGTCCTTAACTTCAACTTCCACCTTGATGTTTCCGCCGAAGCCTTTTCCTGTTCCCTCATAAGTACCGTCCGCTAAATTCATATCTGATATATCCTGAGTTACTTCGGGTTCTTTCTCTTCTTTCTTTGGTGCCGGTGCTTTATCTTTTTCTGATGCTCCCGGTTCTCCCGCTAAAGCATTTTCAACCGCTTCTATAATACCATTGCTCGAAAGGGTTGCTCCAGATACTATATCAACTTCCGTACTTTGTGCATCTATTATCGCCTTTGGTATTTGTTCTATCGCAGGATCAGAGTACCCGGGTGACTCGTTATGTTCCAACAAGTCTATAGAAGTAATCTTTCCACCGGACACTTCCACCTCGACCTTGATAGCGCCGCCGAGGCCTTCTCCCTCCCCTATATAAATACCATCCGTATAGGTTTTGGCCGCTCCTTTGTTCCGATTTGATATAAAAGTTCCACCTATTAAAATAATAATTGCCAATATCGGTAATAAAACAAGCGCAATTTTTTGCCTTTTATCCATAATCTAGCACCCCCGCATATTGTTATAATTATATCGTACATTACAATCATAACACAATTTTTAATATTTTAAACATTTTTTCGCCAGTATAAATTATTGTTATATTTCATAAGCAAAATCTAGCCCACTTGGCCGTTTTACATGATCCCCAAATTTACAAAACCTTATAAGACCTTAACCTTTCGCCAATTTGTGTTCCGCCATTTAAACCTGCTTCACAAACCAAATTTACAAAACCTTATAGGGCCCTAACCTTTCGCCCATCGGTTCAAGCTGCACCATTTCAATCCATTGATACCCTCTTCTTTCAATCTTTCTTTGGATATCATAGATAGGCTGTTTTTATTGAACATTAATTCTTCCAGCGGTTCTAACATCTCCCTTTCTTCCCCGACCAGGGATTTTTTAGCTAAATCAAAAAGTATCAATATATATTCATATGTAGTCTTGGAACCGAAATATGCATCAAAACCCCTTTCATGTATATGTCTTTTAATCTTGCTGAGCTGCTCTTCCTCCCTCCCCTGGGAAAAATCATACAAATATTCCAGAGCGATATCATTATAAAACATTCCCTTAATCAGGGCGATATATGCTAAGTTATAAGGAAAAGGTAGCGAATCCCCTACGCGTATTTCTATGCAGTTTTTTACCCTGACATCCGGAAACACCATGTTCATAATATGTTTTATTTCCTTCTGTGTAAAAACATATCTGTCCATAAGACCTTCCACCGTTTCATTGCCTATGCCGATAAGGTCACCATTTTTCGTAATCGTAATAGGGGAAGCATTCAATATATATTCGGCATAATCCCCATATCCAAAATCTTCTCTGAAGGCATTTGGTACACTACCGCTCCTTTTTTCATCCACGTTTGCCCATATAAGGCTTCTGAGACTGAATTTATCATGAACTTCACCTTCAAATACGGGCGAATTGTCAGATATCAGATAAAGTAAGGGACTGATAAAATTGGCTACACGAAATTTCCTGGTAAAATCATATTCATCTTTATAATCTATAAATACCCGCAAGGCAGCCGTGCCTTTCATCATGTTATGGGCATACTTTCCCTTTCCTTTAAAATAATCGAACATGTATTTATATTTCTTTCTGGGAACAAGCGGTATATCCCCAACAGACGATTTAGGATGGTACCCTATGCTCATCAACAACAGATTGCGTTTTTCCAGTATTGGCACTATATCATTTAAAAAACCGAGATAAATAGATTCAATCTCTCTTACAGTTCTACAGGGTTTTATATCGATTTCAATTTGGCCACCGGATTCCAATATAATTTCTCTGTCCTCCCCTAATAATCCTATTAAATAACCCCCTTCATAATTGCCTTTGTATCCTTTTGAAAGCAATTCACGTAAGATGCTTTCAATACCTTCCGCCCCATAATACCCGACGGATTCCATATTATCCTTGTTGACAACAATATGTTCAATTTCTACACCGATTTTAAAATCCTTTATGTTCTTTTCCCCGTTCTTAATCAGCGAAACAACAGATGCTAAATTTTTTTCATACTTCATATGGCTTATCCCTCTTCTCAAAGTAAAATTGCATTTGAATATTCCTACCCTTAAATATATATGTTTACACACCTTTTTTGTAACTTTAACAGATAATATGTACCGACTATTCACATAATTTAAAAAAAATAATCCCTAGAATTTTCTAGGGATTATCTTTTTTAAATTATAAATTATTTTGCAACTTACAAGCTTTTATGACGTGTCTTGCCAGGATAGAAGTGGTTACGGAACCTACACCGCCCGGTACAGGTGTTATCATACCTGCTACCTTTTCAGCTTCTTCAAAATCAACGTCTCCAAATAGGTTTCCTTCTTCGTCTACATTGATACCTACGTCAATAACTACTCCACCCTCTTTTATAAAGTCTCCCTTAGCAAATTTACCTCTTCCTATAGCCGCTACCAAGATATCTCCACCACTGGCAACTTTTGCAATATCCTGTGTTCTGGAGTGACATACGGTAACTGTTGCATTTTCTCTGAGTAACAATAGTGCCGCAGGCTTACCTATAACCATAGACCTACCTAAAACTACTGCATTTTTACCTGACATGGGAACCTCGTAGTGCTTTAGTATTTCGATAACCGATACGGCAGTACACGGAGCAAAACCGGTTTCATCGTCCTCTACCAATTTTGCAGCATTGATAGGACTAAAGCAATCAATATCTTTTTCCGGTGCAATTACATATTTGATAACTTCTTCGTCCAACTGTTTTGGAAATGGTCTGAATACTAGTATTCCATTTACAGCCGGGTCATCATTTACCGCTTTTAATTCTTTTATAAAGTCATCTTGTGTTATGTCTTCAGGCAATTCTTTAACTTCTGCATCTATGCCTACTTTTTTAGACCTGCCAAGTGCTCCTCTTTCATAAGCCAAGTCATCCGGGCTTGCACCAACTCTGACAATAGCAAGCTTCGGAGTTACTCCTTTTGCCTTCAGTTCTTCTACTTCTTTTATCAACCCTTCGCTGATTTTATCCGCTACGGGTTTTCCTTTTAGTATTGTTGCCAACTGCCTACCCCTCCCTTTAATAATATTTATCAACTAAAATCCAGACAAAATCCATCTGAATTAAGTCTCCGTTTAAATATGAAGTGTGCCAATGATTCTATATTCGGAAGGTATACTGTATTCTGAAAAATCACCATCCAATTCTTCTTTATAAATACTCCATCTGGCCGAAAAACTTGCCTCCTTAAAAAATTTTTCCATATACAACATCATAACACCGGCATCCAATAAAAGGTATTTCCTGCTTATGTCCTTCCCACCTACAGTTAAAATGACCTGATCGTTATGTATGATCAGCCTCCATGGTTGAAGATTTGTCCAAGATGGTGCTAACCTGAGGTTATGTAGTGCTTTTCCTGTACCCATAGTTTTGAGTTCTTCATAACAAATTGTTTTTCCCCATTCATCTTTAAATATGAAGTCATGCATGCTTATGCGGGAACTCTCACCCCTATCGGTATAGTGCACATGCATTTTCGGATAACCCAATGCTATCATGGCTACTAATTCCTTTTGGACATCTATTTCAAGATCCCTTTTAAGCCCGTCGGCATCCTTTTCCACAAGAAGCCAACAACTGCCGATGTTCAATTCCACAGCTTTCAATATTACCTGCTCCAAAATATATGCCGTATTGAGCAGGTACCCTTCCTTTATCTCGCTAAATAGTGCTATATAGCTAGGGGCTAAAATTAGATTGCCCATATGACTGACCCTATTTTTAAAAATATTTTCTTTTCCCCATCCGTTTTCAATAAAAACAAATTTTATACCTATATTCTCCAGGAGTGTTTTTATCTCTTTCAAAAATTCTTCAAATATTTTAATTTCATCGGAACTCGGTTCCTTTTTTTCATATTCCTCAACAAGTTTTCTTTTTTTAATTATGCTCAGAAAAGTCATACATTTCACCCCTTTGCTTTTATTTTACAGGTTATAAGTTATAATATGCTATACCCAATAAGTTTAAAAGCAAATCTTTGAAATTTATTTTAATTGTTGCCTTCCCCGAGCTTATGCACTTGTCCTGATAATCTTTTTATGTATCAGATGGGTCTTCCCGTCTCTGATACGGTCTTTCCAATGAAATTATTATCATTATAACATTTTCTCAGCCTTTTTGCCACCCTCTTCTTGATCCCCCGCCCCGTTGCCTAGCAGGTCAACCCCAATTTTTCAGGCCCCAAAAATAAAAATTTACTCGTATACCCGAATCAAATATAGCACGTTCTCCGACACACGGCATCTCTAACATGCATAACAGGCTGTAAAAAAATTGATACTATATTTATTTCTTTTAATTATACTATAAAATTACCGCCATTTCCATTAATTAATATTACAACTTTTCTATTTAATACCCCTCATCTTGTCTCTGATGGTTAATTTTGTTTTTCTTTATGTAAGCTCTATATATTTCTTCTTCCGTAAAATCCAGTTTACTGCCTAACAATAAAAAATGGCTGAACAGTTTTTCATAATTATTTAACGCAGGTTTATGTTGAAATGCAGTAATCTGCGCAAACATATCCTGAAATTGGCCTGTTAAATTGTCGGTGTTGTCAATTTTAGTTGGGACAATACCTGTAAACCCGCTCTCCAGACCTATACTCAAAATAAAATGAAGACAATCCACATATTCTTCCAGGATAGCTTCCCTGGGGGATGGGCCTTTATTGCTCCAGAATTTAAAACAACGGGTTTCGTTTGCCAACTCGCCAAGTTCCACCTGCAATGCCAATATTTTAGCTCCGATAAGGTTCTTTCCTTCCAGCTCGTGCTCCGCACATATACGATCATCTAATTTTTTCTGTATTTCATATAATTTAAATAAATTCATTAAGATTCCCCACCTTATGGTTATATTATATTGCATTGCCTTTGTCCTTTCAAGGCATACGAAACTGTAGGATACTAAAATATAATATATTGGCTATAGTTAACACCCTAACCTGTGCACAGCCAACCAACTGTGCAAAATTTTAATTAATGCACAAAATTTGCGGAATTCATTCCAATTTATGTCGCACTCACAACATATTGATTTATAATTTACACAATAGTATCTATTATGTTGTATATTCGCTATATATACAGGAATTACTTGAAATTTTGCACAGTCGGCTATTGGCAGGGGCGTTTTGGTGGCAGGGTGTTAACAATAACGATGTACCTGTGGTTTTCTTTGGACATGCCGAAATATATGTGACTTTTTGGAAAATCTATGTTATAATAAAAGAAAAATATTTATCGCTGGGGGCGCCATGTGCTGAGAGGACTGTTCCGACCCTTCGAACCTGTAGGTTAAGACCTGCGTAGGAAAGCGAATTCTGTAAACATAACGCGAAAAGGCTTTCTTTTCACGTTTTTTATTTTTATCAGATAACATAAGGGACGTTAGGCGACATGAGGACTATCTTTTCTTGTCATATTACCGGTGATAAATAAGGGAAAGGATGTTGTGTTGTGTTTAAAAAATTATTGGAATTGAAACCTGCATCAATTATTGTTTTAGCTTCCCTGTTGCTGATTGCTATCGCTTTTGCTTTCAGGGAAAAGAAAACAAAAAGTGGGTCCAGGTATGTAAAAATGATAGTATATGGAAGCCTGTGCATCGCGCTCTCCTTTGTTCTCTCCTATATACGGTTGTATCGTTTTCCGCAGGGAGGGAGCATAACACCTGCCAGCATGCTACCCATGTATATATTTGCCGTTATGTTCGGTCCCACAGCAGGTATACTAGCCGGGTTTGCTTTCGGTATGGTCAGATTAATTCAGGATCCTTTTATCATTCATTGGGCACAATTTCTTTTGGACTACCCACTGTCCTATGGGGCGCTGGGTCTGGCCGGCTTATACCGCAAAAATATAGCGATATCCTGCCTCATCGGAGGTTTCGGCAGATTTTTCATGAATTTTCTGTCCGGTGTTGTTTTCTTCGGCTCCTATGCCCCTGAGGGAATGAACATGATAGTTTACTCCCTCGCGGTAAACGGATCGGTTATCGGGGCGGATACATTAATTTGTGTTATCATCAGCCTTATACCGCAAATAAGGAATGCCGTAAAACAGGCAGAAAAAATGGCCGCGTGAAGCATTGGGAAGCATTGGAGACGGCAGACTGCGGAAATGCACTGGGGCACTGTGATGCACTGGGGACGGTTCCTGGTGCATTTTTGCGATGTGGTGCAGTCCCCGGTACGGTACAACGGAAACCACCCCCATTGTATCGAAGGTCCCTAGTGCATCCTTGCATTTTTATGCAAAGGGAACCATCCCCTGTGCAATGTACCATTTTAAAAATATAATGATTACAGCAATAAAATAGTGGTTATATATATGGATGATGTTGCATGATTAAAGAAAATTAAAAAATAAAACATTGATACACAGGAAAGGATGATAACAGTGAAATCATTTGGTCAATTTTTGCAAAGCGGAGATTGGAAAGGCGAAAAGCATGTTCCGATAATACATGCTCCCGAAACTATAACAGCGGGAGAACCTTTCGAACTGAAAATATCTGTGGGAGATGTCATAGGACATCCGAACACACTCGAACATTACATATCTTGGTTTAAGGTATTTTTTCATGCGGAAGGTGCTAAATTCCCGGTGGAACTTGCAAATTTCAGATTTTCCGCCCATGGCGAAGGGGAAAATTTCACGGATCCCGTCGGTTGTACACAGGTAAGACTGCAAAAATCCGGCACACTTTATGCCCAGAGTTATTGTAATATTCATGGGGTATGGGAAAACAGCAAGGAAATTGAGGTAAAATAGGCATATAGATCTAAAAGTGCGTCGCTAATATAAGCCCAGTTATCTAATAAAATTTAATATAACAATACACGTTCATTTAGTTTCGAATATGAATAATTCCTACAGCTCT